>Ga0129336_10000255_pt1 | contig 29747 bp, 48 predicted proteins | sample CPB6_02_DNA_FD_96878 | JGI IMG/M metagenome (GOLD analysis project Ga0129336, IMG submission 96878) | Freshwater to marine salinity gradient microbial communities from Chesapeake Bay, USA - CPBay_Sum_0.6_0.2_DNA | ecosystem: Environmental > Aquatic > Marine > Coastal | place: USA: Chesapeake...
GCGCTGACCCTGCTGGCTGAATGCCAGGCGTCCGGGCATTGGCCCGGCTACGGCGACCTGGTGGCTGACCCTATTGACCTTCCTGGATGGTGCCATGACTGACTCCCACGCAATCACGACCACGACCACGCCCGGGGCCGAGGCCCTGGCTTTCCTCCACGACTCCGCTGCGCTCGACCACCTCTACCGGGTTGGCAAGGCCTTCAGCCTCTCGGGGCTGGTGCCGGTTCACTTCCAGGGCAAGCCTGAGGCGTGCCTGGTGGCGCTGATGTATGCCCAGCAGCTGGGCGAGCACCCGATGCTCGTATTCCAGGAGCTGTCGGTGATCAACGGCCGGCCGAGCACCTCGGCCAGGTTTGCCATCGCCCGCGCCAACAAGTCCGGCCTACTGGCGGGCCCGATCACCTGGACCGACAAAGGCCAGGGTGATGCGCTAGAGGTGACAGCGAGCGCGAAGCTCCGCGAGTCGGGTGAGGTGATCACCGCAACCGTGAGCATGAGGGAGGCCGCGGCCGATGGCTGGACCCGGAACCCGAAGTACAAGAGCATTCCCGGCCAGATGCTGCGCTGGCGTGCGGCGACCCGTCTGATCAGCCTCTACCTGCCGGAGGTGCTGTTCGGGCTGGGTGTGCGGGAGGAGCTGGAGACGGTGAAGCCCGCGACCGTGCGCGAGGTGCAGGTGCAGCAGGATCCTGGGGTGGTGGCTGATCTGAACCGCCAGATCGCCGCCGCCGCCCAGGCGCCTGAGGCCCCTGCTGCTGAGCCAGCTGCTGAGCCTGACCCTGTGGTCCAGGCCGAGCTGGTTTCTGATGACCCCTTCTGAGGATTGACATGAGCTTTCAAGGCATGATCACCGGCCGCGTGGGCCGGCCGCCAGAGATGAAGTTCCTGGACTCGGGAACTGCCGTCTGCAACTTCTCGGTGGCCGTGAGGCAGCCGAGGAAGCAGGGGACGGAGCAGCCTGCGCGCTGGGTGCGTGTGACCTGCTGGGCCCGCACTGCGGAGTTCGCCGCCAACTACGTGAAGCAGGGTGACGGCATCGTCTGCTATGGCGCGGTTGAGGTGCCCGAGGTATTCCAGAAGCGGGATGGCGGCCAGGGGATGGCGGAGGCGTTCACGGCGCATCTCATCGAGCCATGGTCATATCGGCCGGAGGGTGCCGAGGGTGCGCCGCCGGTGGTGCGCCAGGCCCCGCAGCCGTTGCCAACACCGCAGCCGCAACAGGCGGCACTGGGTTACGACGATCCCCCGTTCTGAGAATCACCATGAGCAACAACGACCACATCGCCCGGTCTGGGAGCTGGGCAGAACAGAAGAAGTGGGCTGTAGACGACTCCGACGCCGACTGCATCCTTGAACTCCGCGCCCGCGTGGAGCGGCTGGAGCAGGCGCAGCAGCAGGGCAACTCATCAGCAATCCTTACAAGTTCGGCGCCCGCCCCGAGCCCCCCGCACGCCGCGATTGAGGCGTTGCGCGATGCCATCAGCGCATTGCGCTACATCGAGCAAGGGCACGGACGCCTGTACGGCGTCGGCTGGGATCGCGTGTTTGACGCTGCTGCGCCATTCCTGGCCGCAGAGCCCGAGCCGAGCTCCCCGGCGGGGCAGGGTGAGTTGGTCAGGAGTGTGGCAGAGGCCATGGATGCCACTCCGTGGGTGTTTCGCGGCTATGCGCACGTCGACGCCGCGATCCTCGCCGTGGCCGACTGGTTTGCCAAGCAGGGATGGGGCATCGCCGCAACCATGCTCCGCCGGGAGGTGGGGCGATGAGCGACCAACTGCGAGAGATCGCCCGCCTGGCCCATGCGCTCCGGGCGCAGCTCGATGGAGTGGACATTTACTCCGAGCAGCTGGCTGAGGCTGCCGCCCGCGCCCTGCTGGCCGAGGCCCAGCCCCAGCCGGTTGGGACCACGGATGAGGAATGGGATGCGCTCAAAGAGCGTCTGTGGGACCACTACGAAACTCGCGGCTACCAGGGCGAACGCTTCATGTACGAGGGCGACTTCGGCACTGCCCTTGATTTGGCTCGCCAAGAACTGCTGGCCCGCTGGGGCCGCCCTGCGCCGGAGCCGGTCAGCTTGGCCGAGCGGCTGCCCACGGCTCAGGACTGCGATGCGGAAGGAAGGTGCTGGCTATGGGCCATACACCTTAGCGGCTGGATCTACCGAAGTGAATGTGTTTCGCTTCCAGGCATTTCCCACTGGCTCCCCCACTGGGCGCTGCCGGTGCCGTTACCCACGACAGAACAATGAACACTCAGTACAGATTCAAGGTTCCCGATGGTCCGCTCTCAGTCAAGTGGGAAACCTACAGCTTCGGAATTGAGCCGTTCAAGCTCAACGCCAAAGGCAAACAAGTCAAGGCCGGCAAGGCCATTGTTCGGCTTGTAGTGCATCACGGTGTTACGGATGCTAGGGAGGAGGCTATTGCTGCCGCCCAGACCATCACGGACCTTCTCAATTCCGGTTACGAATACCTAGGGCCTAAGACATTGCACTACGACTGGTCACGCAATCACATCAACCCGGCCGGCTACCTTCGTCCAGCGGAGCAGGCCGATGAGTGACCCCACGCACCCCGCCCAGCTGGCCGCCGACATCCGCGCCGCGATGGACTCCACTTGGCACCATGAGCCCGTGGTCGCTGCCCTGCTGGAGCTGGCCAGCCAGATGGAACGCCAGCCCATCTCGCCCGCCACGCTGCGGGCTGTTGCTACTGAACTGAGCCGCTATCCATGATCATCTTCACCATCACCTCCGACCACGGCCGCATCGGGCCGCTGTGGTGGTTCAACTCCAATCGCATCCCACGCCCATTGTCTGATGACCCCCTTTTTATTGCCCGCCGCTGGGGCACCTTCGGCTTCGGCCGCAGCGTTCGTTTCATGCTGGAGGTTGACTGATGACTGACCCAACGCCCGAACGCCTGCAAGCACTGCCGAAATGGGCACAACTCTACATCTGCCAACTGCGCGAAAGAGTGCAAAGGGCTGAGGCGACAATTCCATGGACGGAGCCGGGAATGGAGTGGTTCACACTACTCAAGGATTCGGATGCAACAACAATCTTCCTATGTGACTCAGGGGGCACGCACCCTATTGCCGCCATTGGCCGAGGTGATCGCGTCTTCGTCGGTAGGGCGCGCAATGACTGACCCCACCACATCACCCGCACAAAAGGTGCTGGCCGCCTTCAACGATCGGTATGAGCTGTGCGGCCAGTTCGATGACAACTGGGTAGAGCTGTGCCTCGCTGCCGCCTTCCGTGAGGCTGCGAATCACATGGGCAGCTGCAATGCAGCATTCCAACTGCTCGCCATCGCCGTCGAGCTGGAGGCGCAGCCGTGACCCCAGCACAGGAAGCCGTAGCCAAGCTCCAAGCGCTCACAGGCCACGACCCAGAGACGGAACACGGCGAGGCTGAAGAGATCCTCTGCGAGTTCATCCGCGCCATCGGTCACGCCGAGGTAGCCGATGCGTTCGAGGCCGCTGCGGATCGCGTGGGGTTCTGGTATGCCTGACCTCAACCCAGTCGCCCGCCTTGCGGCGGTGCTCCGCGCACGCCGCATCCCAGACCCCGAACAGGTGGCGCTGCTCGCCACCGAACACATCGCCCACGAACTGCACCAGCGGTACAGCCACTCGGACTCCGCTGACTGGCTCTTGGGTGAGGGTGAAATCTACGCCCAGCGATTGATCGACCCATGAACGACCTGCCCATCACCCGCCTGAGCTGCTTCGTCATGGTCTTCCTCATCGCCGCCCTGGTGGTCGTTGCACCCGCCATGCGCGAAGCCAGCTGCCACCCTTCCGACTCCTGGACCAACTGCCGTCACATCCGATGACCACGCCCACCACCTCCACCCGCTACGGCCTGTCCCGCGCCGGCCGCTGGCTCAGCCCCATCACCCACAAGGGTGTGGAGCTGGCGCCGCTCGAGCGCGCATGGTCCGCCCCGACCGTTGACGAGGCGATCGATCAGGCCTTCATCCTGCGCGCGTGCTACGGCATGTCGTGCGAGGTGCGCGCCACCCGTCCCACCGCACAGGATCACGAATGAAGCGACCATCTGAACTGAACGCCCAGCCGTGGCGGTTCAAGCCCGGCGACCTGGCCTACGTCCGCGGCTGGCGGCAGGATCTCTCCGGCCGGGTGCAGATCCTCGATCAGCTGGTGGGGTGCATCCTGCCCCACTATTCCGCGATTGATTCAACCGGCGCCACCTGGCGCTTCTCACAGCTCGAACTGTCCCGCCGCCCGATCACCCTCTGATGGCCATCCTTGTGGATTGGCAGCTCGCGAACCGCTGCCGCAATGGTCTGGTCACTCCCTACGACCCGGACCTGGTGAACCCTGCCAGCGTTGACCTGAGGCTGGGTGACACGCTGCTGATCGAGAGCGTCGAGGGGCCTGAGCTCAAGGCCTACCCACTGGGCCAGCACTCGCAGGAGGATCCGTACTGGCTGCGGCCGGGCCAGTTCGTGCTGGCCTGCACCATGGAGCAGGTGAACCTCACCGCTGATGTGGGCGCCCAGTTCCTGCTGAAGTCCAGCCGGGCCAGGGAGGGATTGAATCACCTGATGGCCGGCTGGATCGACCCCGGCTTCCGGGGGGCCCTCACCCTCGAGCTGCACAACGTGCGCCAGCTGCAGGCCCAGCCGCTGTGGCCTGGGATGCGGATCGGGCAGCTGATCGTGCACTACCTGGCCAGCCAGCCGGGCCGCTCGTACGCCGAGACCGGCCGCTACCTGGGGGACACCACCGTTCAGGAGAGCAGGGGATGACCGACCCAGTGAACCACCCGGCGCACTACACCTCGGGCCGGTACGAGGCGATCGAGGTGATCGAGGATGCCGTGTATGCCGCCCCTGATGCGGTGACCGCCGGCTGCCACTGGCAGGCGCTGAAGTACCTGCTGCGGCTCTGGTTCAAGGGTGAACCGCTGCAGGATGCCAAGAAAGCCCGCTGGTATCTGGACCGTCTGATCAGCAAGCTGGAAGGGAGGGGCGGTGAGCGGGCATAAATGGAGTGATCGCGAACTGACCAGGCTGGAAGCCTTGGCGGGAGAGTTGCCTCTCCCCGCGCTGGTGCAGCGATACAACAAATGGGCAGTCACGAATGGATTCCCCCGAAGAACCTACTGGTCGCTTGAGCACCAGATATCACGCTCCGGGCTGCGGGTTTCTGTTGAGGGTGAATACCTAAGCAGATGGCAGGCTGCAAGGCTCAGCGGAGTAGACCCGGATAGGATCACCCGGATCATTCGGGATCGCAGGCCTAAGGTTGTCGTCTCTGGTCACATTCACTACGTCAATCGGCAGGACCTGGCGGCGGCTGCACGCAACCATCCTGAGGACTGGTACGGAGTGGATCGCGATGGGTTGCTCGCGTTGTTTGATGATGCGGCATTGGCTGATGAAGTGTTGCGCGGTGCGGTGCGGCCATCATGGTCAACCCATTGCAAGGCTGTGCGTTGTCTTGTGACTGGCACTACCTACCCGAGCATCATGGCTGCAGCGCGGGCCGGCAGCTGCAGCTTCAATACGGTGTGGCGCTCTGCGAAGACCGGCCGAGCGACCAGCTGGGGCCAGCGCTGGGAATGGGTGTGAAGGATTGTTACAGCCGCTGGTGTGGGGTGGGGTGCCGGCTGCATGATGTGTGCATCGGGAGGCAACCGCCTCCTCCGGGGCTTCGGCCCCTGGCTCGCGGGGAGCCTGCCAGATCGTCGGCAATCCCCGCACACCACTTCACCAGCCGCCAGTCATGAGTAACGCAATCGGCACCATCCGCCAGTTCACCGCAGACGACGACGCAGCCCTGACCGCCGCCGCGGTTCGCTTCGCTGAACGGCACTTCGCCAACGGAGCAGATGGGCTCGATCTCAGCATGGATGATCGCCCCTGGCAGGCGCTGCAGCATGAGCTGTGGTCTCGCCCCACCACATGGTCGGACACGAAGCAGCTTCGCCGCCTCTGGCAGGCCTGCCTGTGCCGGGCCCTGCGGGTTCCTGTTCAGGCCAACATCACGGTGGCCTATGGCCATGTCGGCTACAGGGTCGCCTGACCCACCACGGCCCGCCGGGGCCTACCCGGCAACCACCCATCACAGGAGAGCCAATGAGCGCCGACTACCGCGCGCTGTGCGTTGAGCTGGCATCTGAGCTGTCCGGCTACAAGATCGCCAACCCGCATCACAGCCGCGAGCTGCTGCACCGCGCTTTGGATCAGCTCCGGCCAGATCCAGAGGGGGGCGACGACCACGACCACCCGAGCCTGTCCGCTGCCGAGCGGAACCCGAACCTCCGATGACCAACACCCCCTACGCCATCCTCACCGCTGCCATCGCAGCCGTACTGCCCGAGGAAACCGAACGCCCCGACCCTCGCGATACCGTCCGGCTGGTTCGGCAGTCCGAACGCAACCGCATCAAAGCCAAGCTGCTCCAGTACGCGGACAGCCTGCCCAGCACCGCAGCCCGATGAACCACATCCTCCGCTTCCCCCTGGTGCCCGACCTGTATCAGGTCACGATGCGCCACGGCGCGCGGCTGATCCGCCGTGAGGTCGAGGCCGTCACTGCCTACGCCGCGCTGCTGGCCGTCCGGGGCCAGCTTCGGGGCGCTCAGCTGGTATCCATCCAACTGCCGGGGGACTGGTGACTCACGCCCTTGCGTTGCCCGATAGCCAGGCCTTCCGGGTTGGCGCCATGCTGGAGCGTGAGCGGATTCTTGCCCTGGTAGATCATCTGATCCAGCGGCAGCCATGCCGGCGCGATCGGCTGGTGCTCGAACGGCTCCGCGCTGAGATCACCCACGACGCCCCATGATGCCCCACCTGCACCGCCTGGCCAGCTTCGGCCCGGCCCCGTTCACGATCGGCACCGCAGCACTGGCGAGGCAATGGGGCTGCACCGTGGGCGAAGCCCAGGACCGGCTGGATCACCTCGCCGCTGGCGGCTGGCTGAGCTACTGGGCCGGCTACAACGCGTTCACCATCACCCGCCTGGAGATCCCCTGTGATTGAGTTCCTCACCGCCCTTGGCCTGATGACCTGGGGCTTTCTGATGGGCGCCGCGTGGCAGGAGTGGCGGCACCAGAACCGCCGCGCGCGTGCATTACGGAATGTCACATTGCTTCGCCCGCGCGGTGCTCGCCGCGCATGATGACCACGGGCAACGACCCGAACACTTCACCCAAGACCACCGATGACAATCACCTCTCTTCTCGCGCTGCTGCTGGCTGCGCTGCTGCTGCCGATCCTGATCCTGCTCTGGGCCACCGAGTCGCGTGAGCAGCGCGCGCGCCGCTGGCGCCGCCAGGGCATGACGCAACAGGCCATTGCGGATCGGCTGGGCTGCAGCCGGTCCACGGTCCGCAGGCTGCTGGTGGTGGCGTGATGGACGACTACTCCGCGTTCCTGGATCGCAAGCTGCAAGTCGGTGCAGACCACGGCTTCGATCCTGTCTTCATGCCGGCTCAGCTGTTCGACTTTCAGAAGGCCCTCGTTCAGTGGGCGGTGCGCAAGGGTCGCGCCGCGATCTTCGCGGACTGCGGCCTGGGCAAAACTGCAATGCAGCTCACATGGGCGCAGAACGTCGCGCAGCACACCGGCCGCCCGGTGCTCATCCTCACCCCGTTGGCAGTCGCTGCACAGACCATCCGCGAGGGTGAGAAGTTCGGCATTGAGTGCCACCGCTCCAGTGATGGCTCCGTGCCCGGGCGGATCGTGATCACCAACTACGAGCGGCTGTCAGCCTTCAACCCGGCCGACTTCTCCGGTGTGGTCTGCGATGAGTCCAGCATCCTCAAGGGCTTCGATGGTGCCCGCCGGCAGGAGATCACGATCTTTATGCGGAAGATGCCTTACCGCTTGCTGGCCACTGCCACCGCTGCACCGAACGACTACATCGAACTGGGCACCAGCTCCGAGGCGCTTGGCTACATGGGCCACATGGACATGCTGGCCAAGTTCTTCAAGAACGACAACAACAACTGCACCAGTCGGCGGATGTATGGCGAGGCGCCGAAGTGGCGCTTCAAGGGCCATGCCGAGCTGCCCTTCTGGCGCTGGGTTGCGAGCTGGGCGCGCGCGTGCCGCAAGCCCTCTGATCTCGGCTTCGATGATGGGCGGTTCATCCTGCCCACGCTCACCGAACGCGACCACCTCATCGACACATCCACGCCACCCGAGGGGATGCTGTTCGCCATGCCTGCCACCAACCTCAGGGAGCAGCGCATCGAGCGCAAGCGAACCGTACAGGATCGCTGCGATCAGGTCGCCAGCATGGTCAACGCCACCAGCGAGCCGGCGCTGGTGTGGTGCCACCTCAACGAAGAGGGGCACATGCTGGAGAAGATGATCCCCGGATCGGTGCAGGTCGCAGGCTCCGATTCCGATCAGGTGAAGGAAGACCGCTTCCTGCAGTTCATCGACGGCGAGGCCAGGGTGCTGATCACCAAACCGAAGATCGGTGCATGGGGCCTGAACTTCCAGCACTGCAACCACATCACCTATTTCCCGTCGCACAGCTTCGAGCAGTATTACCAGTCCGTCCGCCGCTGCTGGCGGTTTGGGCAGAAGCGGCCGGTCACGGTTGACGTGATCCTGACCGAAGGCGAACGGCGCATCATGGAGAACCTGACGCGCAAGGCGACCGCCGCTGAATCCATGTTCTCCAACCTGGTCTCAGAGATGGGGCAGGCTGCAGGCATCACCAGAGTCAACCCTTACACCAACCCCGAGAGGATCCCTACGTGGCTGTGATCGACCAGGTTCTGACCGACCGCTACGCCATCTACAACGGCGACTGCGTGGAGGTCATGCAATCCATGCCCGACGCAAAGGTGCATTTCAGTATCTACAGTCCACCCTTTGGCGGGCTGTATCACTACAGCTCGAACGAGCGTGACATCAGCAACTGCGACGACTACGACGGATTCTTCCGGCACTACGAGTATGTGGTGCGCGAGCTGGCCAGGCTGACCATGCCTGGCCGCTGCACTGCTGTTCACTGCACCGACATCCCCAGTGGCAACAGCGGTCGCGACTATCTGATCGACCTGCCCGGCGACATCATCAAGCTCCACCAGCGGCACGGCTGGCAGATGGTCGCCCGTCACACGATCTGGAAGGAGCCGCTATGGGTGCGGAATCGCACGCTCACAAAGAACCTGGCGCACAAGACGATCGTCGATGATTCGATCTTTGCCGGTGTGGCAAGCGCCGACTATCTGCTGATCTTCCGCCGTGATGGCGCCAACCCTGTGCCCGTCGCCCACCCGACCGGGCTGCACTCCTACGCCGGAGAGTGCCCGGTCCCTGCTGAGCTGCACCAATACAAGGGGCACAAGGGCAAGCAGACCGGCAACAGGTTCAGCCACTGGATCTGGCGGCAGTATGCCTCCAGCGTGTGGGACGACGTGCGGATGGGTCGCGTGCTGCCATTCCAAGACTGCAAGGATCCAGAGGATGAGAAGCACGTCCACCCGTTGCAGCTTGATGTGATCGACCGGGCTGTGGCCCTGCGCAGCAACCCAGGCGAGACCGTGCTGACCCCGTTCATGGGTGTGGGCAGTGAGGTCTACGGCGCGGTGCAGGCAGGCAGGCGAGGCATCGGCATCGAGCTGAAGCCCAGCTACTACCGGCAGGCCGTGCGGAACCTGGAGCTATCGGCTGACGCCACCCGTGAAGTGGAGCAGCCGACGCTATTCGGGGATGATGTCAGCGATCCTGACGGGGAGGACTGATCCTCACCCCTTCCGCCTGAACGGGAACGCCTGGGTCAGCAGCTGGAGCGCCAGCTGCACCAGGCTGTTCGAGCGCAGCGGGCTCAGGCCGATCACCTCAGAGGCGACGAACAGAGCGAGCGCCAGGATCTCAGCTTGGGTGGGTGTCATGGTGGTTCCTCAGGGTTGTGCAATCATCGCCCAGCCGGTGGCCGGGCCCTCGGCCATCCAACGCGGGCCGAGGTTCTGGCGGCTGTACCTGAGGCGTGCGCCCCAGTTGTTGACGTACCGGCCGGCCACCAGGTCGAGATCACCGAACGGGTCGTGAACCGTCAGGCTGTTCGCGTCGTAGCCGATGGCGGTGATCCAGTGGCCGCCGCCTGCTGCAGCCCATAGCGGGCCCTTGTGCAGGATGCCCAACGGCACCGGGATGCCGGCATCAATCTGATCACAGACGGTCTGCCAGTCGGCGTCCTTCACCAGCCGGGCCGTCACGCCGAATGACTGGAGCGCCTTCATCTGTGCCGTCGCATCGGTGGTGTCGCCATACCGGAGCACGCGGCCGAGGTAGGCGTCGTCGGCGTTCGGACCATGGAGGGTGCCCGGGCGGATCGTCTCGAGCAGCATCGCGCACGCGGAGCTGAAGCACATTCGCAGCGCGTGATCCGTGGCCGAGTCCCGCTGGCTGTAGTACGGCACCTGGAGCGGGTTGCTCAGCGTCCGCGGCTGCGACTGCTTCCCGCCGTCCTGCCAGGTGCGATACCAGCTGGCGTCGTGCTTCTTCAGGCTGGCCGGCACCTTCTCCCACAGCTGCGCCACCGCCGCCCGCTGATGGGGCAGGCCGCGCCAGTGCTCGAAGAACGGCAGGATGTCCAGCTCGGCCGGGTTCATTGCCGACGCTCCTGCTGCTGGTGCTGCGGCAGGCTCACCCTGGGCTCCGCGATCGTGACCAACAGCGGCACCAGGATCGACAGCACGATCGCCAGGATGACGCCCTGCGCGACTCTCTTCTCCACCTCATTGAGCCGGCGAAAGGCCTCCATCATCGAAGTCCGGTTGTATTGGATCGCCTCGTGGATCGAGTCGAGCTTGCCCTCAAGGTGCCCGATGGCGCGCAGCACCTCGCCGTGCGTCGGGTTGTCCGGGGTGTTCCGTTCCATCGCTAGTTCTGCAGCGTGATGGTGGACGCCGCGACCGCGAACGTGCCGCCGGTGGTGCTGATGTTGCTGCCGAAGTCGTTGTAGGCCACCAGCTCATCGGCGCTGGATGCGCCGCCGCGGGCCTTGTAGTAGACGGCCGCCCGTGCGGTGATCGTGGAGCTGGCCCAGGAGACGGCACCCAGGCTGATGGTCACCTTGTCGTTCGCCGTGTCCTTCGTGACCGTGACCGTGCAGGTCGCGCCGCCGGTGCTGTAGCCGGTGCCGCTCACCTCATTGGTCACGTCATCCCGCTTGTCGTGCGTGTCCTTGTTGGGCGTGTAGCTGCTGGTCACCAGCAGCACCTTGAACGTGTCCGTGTCGAAGTCGATGGCGCCCTTGGCCATGTCATCGACGGCGGAGTTGTAGATCAGAGAGGCCATCTATGCAGCGCCATGGTGCTGCTCCTGATCCTAGTCTCCGGTGCCGGCTCCGGCCTCGAGGGTGAGGGTCAGGGTGAGATCAGCGGCGGGTGCGGTGGAGCCGGCCGTCACTGCCCCAGCCTCCAGGCTGTAGGTGAGCGTGAAGCCAGCGCCTGAGACCACCAGGCCGCGCACGGATTCCAGTTCCACCTCCACGTCTACCAGCCCACCGCTGCGGTGCGTCTCCTCCGGCGGGCCGGTGTAGCGCCAGAGGGTAGAGGCCGGTGCCAGGTCGGCAGCGCCGTGGCCACGGGTGACGGCAGGATCCAGGGTGAAGGCATCGAAGCCGCCGGCCTGGCCCCGGAAGTGTGCGCGGAGCAGGGCCGCATCGGCCGCCGGGAGGTTCTCATAGCCGAGGGTCAGGATGTAGCCGAACGACCGGGGGCCATGGCTGAACCGCACGGCCTCGGTGCCCCATGCCGGCTGGCTGGTGACCGGGAACCGGGGCAGCCGGTAGGCCCGGGTGTTGGGTTCGAGCGCGGGGAAGGTGGCCATGGTCAGACGGAGGCAGCGCCAGCGGTGAAGGTCACGGTGAGGATGCGGGCCAGGCCGTTGGCAGCAGGCACCGCCGCGCCGCTCGTCATGCTCAGCGTGATCGGCCCGAGGTCTGCCCCGGGTGCGCCGCCGGTTGCAGCCACCAGCCGCACGCGCACATCGTGATGGGGGCCGCAGAAATCCGCGATCTCAGGCGGCTCGGCGTAGCGCCACTGCCCGGCACCATGCAGGAAGTCGTAGGGGTTGAAGCCTGAGAGCGTTTCAGGCGGCAGGCTGAACGGCAGGAACTCGCCCTGCTGCCCCAGGTAGTGCAGCTCAATCGAGAGTCGTTCATCCTCGGTGAGCCGGGTGAAGGCGAGGTCAAGCGACCCACCGACCACCGCGTCACTGTGCCGCACCCTGCTCTGTTCACCGCTGAGCGCCGTAAACGACGCGTGAGGGTACTCGCCAGGCGTGAACGACCGGGAGCTGGGAGCGATGGCGGGGAAGGTGGGCATAGATCAGGGTTCGTTCCAGGAGATCGTCCCGGTCCAGTCGTAAGTCGGTGGATACTGGGATGTGTATCCGAGTTGGGCGAGGTTCAGAGGGCTTTCAACAAATCCGACATAGATAAAGCCCGAGAGCCCGTCACTGATCTCAGTGTCGATCAGCTCTAGGACATACCCCACCCCATACGTTGGGGGTGAAGATGACAGGGAAGCAACCTGGTTGACCACAAACTCTGAGGATGGCAGATCAGGAAACTCATCCATCAAGGCATCTACCACGGTGTCCCGAGCTGTGTTCTTGTCTGCTGTGTCAGCAGACCATACATAAACGTTGATCTCAAACGAATAGTTGGTGGCTGGGTTGCGTGGCAGCGCAATCGGGCTCTCGCCAGGGAAGTTGATTGTTACCGCATCAGGGCCTTGGGCAATGCCCCGAACCACTGAGAAGAACGGCGTGAGCGTCGGTGTCCGCGCCTCAAACCTGACCCGCAGGGTGTTGATCGCGAACACATCATCGAAGCCGCCGCTTGTGCTGCTGATCTCCAGCGGCATCTCGTAGTAACCCTCAGCCGGGAAGTCCGACTCCTGGAACGTGACGCGGAACTCCTTCTCGAAGATGTAGTCAACCGGCGGGAATGGGTAGAGCGCATACTGCGCCGGCCGATCTGTCTCCCACGGTTCGGCAACGGTCTCGGTCACATCGACCGACGGGAGGCTGACCGGCTGCGGGTTCACCGGCCGATCGCTGGCGTCGTATGCCACGACCTGCCCGCTCTTCACCGTGGCATCTAGCGCACCCAGTGACAGATCCGGCGCCTCGCCATAGGGCACCAGCTGCAGGGTGAACACCAGATCAAGGCCGTCCCATCGCGCCTCACTGAAGCCGATGCCGATCGTGTCGAGGGTGCCGCCACCGCCACCCGCCGGCGGGGCCTCTGCCGCGGGTGCTGTCATCTCCACCTGATTGTCTGCCGCCGTGCCCGTCTGATACACCTCGGCCGGCACGCTGGTGTCGGCGCTGCTGTTCACATCACAGCTCACGCCCGTGCGGTTGCTGGTCAGCAGGATGCCGGTGCCTGTGGCGTTCGCCACTGCCAGCGCCACCAGGCTGCGCCCACTGCTGTCGATCGGGAAGTGCATCAGGTCCATGCTCACATCACCCGCCGCCGACTTGCTGATGCGGTCCACCTGGTAGAGGTAGTCATGCACCGATGCCGCACCATCGCTCGGCGTCCGCTGCAGCGTCACCCTGATGATGTCGCCCGGCGCCAGGTTGGGGGGGAAGTCCACGCTCCGGCACTGGGCCCGCGCGCTGTGGGTGATGAACTGCCGCCGCGCCCGGATGTAGGCGCCGACCTTGACGGCATGATTCTCCCGGGTGCAGAACGCGCTCAGGTCGTGCTGCTCATACGGCCCATCCGTCGCCTCGCCCGTGTAGCGCACCTCGCTGGTGCGGATGATGCCCACGTCGTCCGTGAGCTGCTGCCGCCAGATGGCCTGGACGCAGAACGGCCGCCGATCCGCCGGCGGGCTGAAGGTGATCTCGAACCCATCCGGCAGGATGTGATCCTCGGTGAAGGTGGCCACCCAGGAAACCGCCGTCGTCCTGATGGTGCCGTCACCGTTCACGGGCAGCAGCGGCCGGAGGCCCCGACGCCCCTGGCTCCGCGTCTCAGCCAGCAGGAAGTACGGGGCCATGCTGGCCAGCAGATCACCCAGGTTCTGGCTCTGGGTGATGGCGATGTCACAGTTGAAGCTGTTCGCCGCCAGGAACCGGGCCGCGGCCTGCAGGCTGGTGAGGTCGATCTGTCCGGCCGCCAACCTGGTGCAGTTCACCAGCGACCAGTTCACCAGGTCCGCGAAGTTGTTCGACGGGCCGAACACACCATCCAGCAGCCGGGTGACGTGCATCCCCTGGCGGATGAAGGCGTGCACCTGCCGGTTCCACAGGTCGAACCCGTTCGGGATCGTCACCGTGAATGACAGGGTGCTCATGCCCGTGTAGACCCCGACCGTGCCGCAGTAGTACGGGCACTCCGGCATGGTGTAGCCGGTCTGAGCGGTGATGAAGTTCCCGGGCGTCCAGCTGCCTGCGCGCCGGTCGTAGGTCTGGGTATGGGTGCCGACCCGGCAGGATCTCTGAAAGACATCCCGCACCTGGATCGAGCCGATGTAGCCCTCGCTCAGGACCAGGTGGTAGGAGGCCGTTACCGCGTTGCTGGCATCGTTGGAGAAGCGGGCCTCAGTGGCTGGGGGCGAGATCAGCACGCCGCCGCTGCCGGCCGTCTCATCCCGCCGGCAGAACACAACGGGCACCGGTTCACCCAGGATCGCCGCACGCTGCGGGCTGTCAAGCTGGCTGTCGCCCTCGGCTGCAGCATCGGCCAGCGGCGGCCGGATCAGGCCCGCCTCGATTGACAGGAGCGCCAGAGGATCGCTGCTGACCAGTCCGCTCATAGCCGGCACCCCTTACCGATCAGCCTAGTGGTCATCGTGCGCGGGGGGATCTGCGCACCGACCGGCTCCAGGGCCGAGCCGAGCTCCAGGGTCAGAGCCGTGATCGTGCTCGTGCTGTTGACGATCGACCCGGTGAAGGATGCCGCCACCGTGCGCTCGTTGAAGTTGCCCGGGGTGAATTGGTAGACGGTCAGCTCCCAGAGGTGCTGGCCAGCGATCGCCGCGAACACCGCATCGATCACGCGGGGGATCGCCGGCAGGGTGAGAGTGACGCCGCCCTCATCACCGGTCTGCCCGGCGGTGATGCCGCTGGACTCGAACGGCTGGGGGATCCAGTCACCACCCGACAGGCTCACGTTGGAGCTGGTGAAGTACGACTGCCAGCGGTGGAGCGTGGTGCCGGCCGGGCTGTAGATGCGCAGGAACTGCGCCTGGGCGATCGTGCTCATCGGATCCCGAGGGCACTGCGGCCGGCTGGTGTGCGGATGCGTGCGAGGGTGCCGGCTTCAGTGGCGCGCATCGCACGCTCAAGGTCTCGGGTCGTGACCCACTGCTGGCCGTCCTGCTGCAGCACCGGGCCGGTGGTGATGTTGATCACAGCCGGGCCCGCGGTGCCGGTGATGACACCAGCGCCACGGGTGCCGGCGAGGTAGGCGGCAGAGGCCCCGGCCATCTTGGATTCGGGGATGATGTATTCCCGCTCGCCGCCTTCGCCCACCATCGCGAGTGTGGGTCGATCCACGACGCCGCCTTCCGCGAACTGGGGCACGCTGATCTGTGGGATCAGCGGGATGTCAGGGGTGGGAAGACGGTTGTAGCCGGCGATCAGGACGTTGATCGCCCTCACTGCTGCATTGATCCCGCCAGCGATGAACCGCAGCACGCCGTTGATCGCGCCGCGGATCGTCTCCACCACCGCGAGGAACGGCGCCCGAGCTGCGTTGGCCATGTTGCTGAGCGCGGTACCGATGAAGTTCACCGCCTTGGCCCATGTGGCCTTGAGCCAGTCGATCATCCCGGTGATGGGCGCCCGTGCCGCCACGTTGAAAAGCTCCACCCAGGGTTTCAGGAACAGGTCGTAGACGCCTTTGCCGATCGCGACCACGGCACCGGTGAAGGTCTCACCCAGCCAGGTGAGGAACTTCAGGATCGGCTCTCTGAAGGCGATGGCCATGGCGATGATGGCCGCGACCGCCAGCACCGTGAGACCGACGGGTCCGGTGAAGATCGCCAGCAGGCCGGGCAGGAATGTTCCGGTCAGCCATGCCAGCACTGTGGAGAATGCGCCGATGATGGCCGGCGCATAGCCCGCAATCGTGGCGCCGATCTTCAGCCCGGCAAAGGCTGTGCCCATCGCTCCGATCAGCGTGATCACTGCCGAGATCGCAGGCGCCAGGGCGAGCATCGCGATGGACAGGATCGCGATGGTTCCGATGATCGTCTGCAACGGAGCCGGCATCTTCATGAAGGCATCAAGCGCAACGGTCATTGCGTTCGTAACTGCTTCCATTGCAGGCATCAGCACTGTGGCAACCTTGCCGCCGATCGCGCCGATCTTCCCCTGCATGGCGATCATGCTGTCGGAGGTCTTGTCTGCCTGCTCTGCGAACTTCGCGCTCATCCCGCTGAACTTCTCAATCTCCTGCCGACCCATGTTCAGCATCGGGATCATGTCGGCACCAGCCTTGCCGAACAGCTGCATTGCGAGCGCGGTCTTCTGCGCACCGTCTGGCATCTTGCTGAATCGGTCCGCGATGTCCAGCATCACCTCATCGGTTGCGCGGAGTTTCCCTGATGCGTCAGTCGCGCTGATGCCCAGGCTCTTCAGCGCCTCGTCTGCCTTGCCCTCGAATAGTGCGCGGTTGAACTTCGTGATCGCCTTTCCGATTGAGTCGATGTCAATGCCGGTCAGCTTGCCCGCCTTGCTGAACCGGCTCAGCTGCTCGACTGCTACGCCGGTCTTCTGCGACATGTCGAATAGCTTGTCGCCGGTCTCGATCGACTTCTGCGCGAGGCCCACCAGGCCGGCCCCAGACAACAACGGAACGAGCGAACCCATGCCACCAACCACGCTGCCGAGTGATCCAGCCAGGTTCTTGAACCCACCCGACACGGTGCCGGCTGTCTTGCTCAGCCCGCCCATCGTCCGCCCGAGCGCGGCCACCTGGCCCTCGCCCTGAACGTCTGCCTTGATCCGCAGCAGCGCATCCATCACCGCCATCTCATCGCCTCCGGTTCAGCTGCTCACGGGCGTGGAGCTCCATCGCCTGGATGTCATCCATCATCGCAGCATCCACGGTCACCCCGTAGACAGGCGCCAGCTGGAGCAGCACGCCATAATCCAGCCCGAGCACACCGCCGGAGGTTGCGCGCCACTGCGTCTGGCACCGCATGAACAGCAGCACCGCCGGCCACAGCTCCTCCCATAGCCGGTAGTCCGCCGGCCGCAGGTGGTGATCCTCCAGGATGATCCCGTAGGCTGCCGCGTCCTGCTCCAGCTGGGCCGTCGATCCTTTCCCCCGGAAGAGGTGATCGACAGCCCCGATCAGTTTTTTGCCCGCGCCTTGTCGTGCGCCTCGAAGAACGTCGCCACCAGCACGTCAGCCACGGTCGCCACCTCCAGCAGCTGCGCCTTGCTGGCCGGGCTGTACTCGATCTCAGCACCCTCGGGATCCGTGATGCCACGCCAGCCGGCCAGGATCTCGGCCGCGATCTCACGGGTAGGGATGGCGTCCACCACCTGGTCCCGTGCGGCCGCGGCCTTGATGCGCTGGTAGGCCAGCTGCACCTCCTCCATCCGGCTGGCCGGCAGTCGCCGGTAGACCGCCTCGAACTGGTGGGTCCGGTGGCGCCCGCCGTCCGTCACCTCGCGGATCGTGATCGGCCAGGAGAACGTAGGCGACTGCTCAAGGATGAAGGCCATGCAGGATCAGGTAAAGGCAAGGGTCCAGGTGGTGTTGCCCAGCAGCCGGAACGGCAGGGTCACATGCGTCACGCTGTCGCCATCCTCAAAGGTGGGCGAGTCGAACGCCACCGAGCTGGCGGAGAACGTCAGGATGTTGCCGGCCGTGCCGCCATGCACCCAGCTCAGCGCGCCCGCTGTCTGCGCGCTGGCAATGGCGATGAAATCTTTCGTCGCGATGCCGGGGAGCTCGATCGTGATCGACCCGGTCGGCTTCCGGTCCGTGATCCGCACCTGCTTCGAGCAGCCGGCCTTCTGCTCGAAGGTCATTTCCACGCCCAGGTTCAGGCTGAAGCTGGTCATGCACGCGGAGAACCCGTGCACGCTCACGGAGGTGGTGTTGTCGGCGTTCACCGCGACAGGGCTGGCCTGCGCCGAGTAGGTCTCGGTTGGCCGGCTCAGCGCACCGGGTGCAGCGAAGATCCCCATCTGATCAAAGGCGATCGTCGGGATCTCGCCCACCGCCATGCTCAGTTCTGCGCCACCGCGAATCCCGGTGATCGCCTGCCGGCTGCCGTTGTCGGCATAGAAATCCATCGTGTAGGAGCTGAACCCATCCGACACCGGCGCATAGGTCACGCTGGTGCTAGCAGATACGGTCTCACTCAGACCGGCCGCCTTGAGCAGCGGGCCGTAGCGGGGGGCCGTGCCAGCGGTCCCACTGCCGGCCGCCTCTACCGTCGCCTTCACCGGCACGGACCGCTGACCCACCACGCTGGGCCGGTTGCCCATGTACGACTGGATCGTCTCGCGCTCGATCAGCTCCATCGCCAGCGGCTCGACGTCCAGCTCCGTGAACAGGAGTGCATCAGTCGCGGCAGGGCTGGAGCTGGTGCCGTAGGTGTCCTCGCTCTTGACGAGCGCCAGCCGGTTTCTCCACAGGGCCATGGGTCAATCCTCGGGGGTGGGGTCGGGGTCGGCAGGGGCCGGTTGTTCACCAGGCTGCGCCGTGCGCTGGGTGCATTTCAACGCACCACCCTCCACTACATAGGTGCCGCCTTCGGCCGGTGGTGCCGGAGGTGCCGGGGGCTTGATCTCACAACGGGCCATAGGGTCAGCAGGTGCTCAGGTCATTGTAGGCTCAGGCCGTCTCAAGGTCAGCCGCTGCCGTGCGGTAGCGGATCTCATAGGAGTTGACCATCCAGAGGCTGGCGAGGTCCGCCTTGTCGCGCTGCCAGTCCGTCGCGGTCGGCATGATGTCGATCGCCAGCCCGCCCAGCGTGCGGTCCGCCATCAGCAGGCTGTGCGCCGACACGATGATCGGATCCGCCAGCGTGTCGCTCACGGCGCCGCGAGTGTGGACGACCACCGCTACCTGTAGCGTCCAGTCAATCTTGCAGGTGCTGTATTGGCGGCCGTTGTCACCGATCGGCTCCACCACCATGGCCGGCGCCTCGTCCCTGCTGAACGCCTCCATCCTCGAACGGTAGACCGTCGTGATCCCGGCGGTGCTGCCGAGGGTGCTGGCGATGTGCGCCAGGATCTGCTCTCGCCGGCTGCTCATGGTGCGGTCGCGGGGGACAGGGCTGCGATGAACGGCGCCGGCAGATGGCATGCCGTGGCGCGGGCGATGATCTCGGCCAGGTCGGCAGGGGCCAGTGCAGAGGCGGCGATGAACTGCGCCCAGCTCAGCGCAAACGGTGTGTAGTTCTGCCGTAACCGGGCCTCATCCATCGCGGTGGGCAGTCCGGTCGTTGCTGGCTCGCCCAGGGGGTCTGAACTGGCACGGGCTGCAGCCATGGCCGACGCCATCGGAGCGAACCCATAGAGCCATCCGGCGAAGCCGAGCCAGTCCGCTGCGGGCTCCGGTGGTGAGGGTGGGTCGATGGGCGTGATGGACCAGGAGCGGTAGATGATGCCGTCTTTACCCGTGGCATCGGGTGGATCCACCAGCCAGTCGATGTTCTCGGTCGGGGTGAGGTTCTCAGTTGCGGGGTCGTGCTGCGGCTCGGGCAGCTGCACCACCTCCACCACCCGATAGGTGTTGCGGTCGAGGCCGATGACGGGCTCATCATCCGGCCGGGGATACGGCAGCAGGGCCTGGTCGCTGATGCGGTAGAGCTGGCGGGTCATGGGATCGCGGCGGCGATGGCGGTGAGCAGGGTGCTCACCCTGCTGTCGAGCAGGAACAGGTCGAGGGATTCACCGATGCTGTAGAAGGCGAGGCGGGCATCTGAATAAAATGTCCCATCTCCAATGGCATAGATCCAGAAGGTTTCAGTACCTGGAGTGCCGGTTCCAACTCCACGAGTTACTGATGTCGTTGTTCCACCAGTTCGGTAAGAGAACGACGTGCTATCACTTCTCTGCACACCTCTGAACCCAGCGGATGCGTTGTCCGTGAATCGAGGCACTGAAGATCCGCTGTCGTGCATGATCCAAGCATCTGGCGGCGATGCTGTAGTGCTTATCATTGCCGTGAAAATGGAGCTGCCTAACGCATACATGTATGCACGGCTTGCGGTTGTATGGGGCGAACTTGCATACACTGAAATGTGTCCATTATTTTTGGGACAGTTGCTGTGTGCGCAGTTACTGTTGAGGCGCTTCGTGCTCCCGTCGCCAGCTAGCCCTGTCTCGCGGTTGTAGTCGCCGCTCACGAAGTTGTTGTTTGTAGGTGCTGTGCCGACCAATGGCACCAGCGCACCTGCCAGTGTGCGAGCACCGGCAAGGATACAGCTGGCCTTGATGGCGGTCCAGATGCCGTCCGCCTTGCAGCCGACCACGAACGCATTGATCGCGTCACGCACGCCGGTTTCCAGCGCCTGCCCGTCGGCCGCTTCCACTGCCGTGATGTACGCCTGAGCGTCGGTGTCGTAGGCCGCCGCGAACCGATACGGATTGATCAGGAACGTCATGCCCGCACCCCGATCAACCAGACCTTGAGGCCAGCACCGGCGACAGTGGCGCCGATCTGGTCAATGTCGATCGTGATCTCCGCGTCATCGGCCAGGGCGCTGTCAGAGATCACCGCAGCGGACGCGGCCGTGGTGCTCGTCTTCTCGCTGGCGTCGATCGAGAGCTTCGTGCTCAGCACCGAAGTGCCGCCCTCGTTCACATCGACCACCAGCGTGCTGCCGGTGGGCGCCGTGGTCACGCTGGCCCGCACCGCCGTGAGCGTCATTGCATACGGCAGCCGGAACGTCACCTTCGCCGTGCCGGTGGTCAGGCTTGTGGTCTCATCGCTGCAGGCCAGGCCGATCTCAACCGGCACCGTCAGCGTGTGATTCTTCCACAGCCCATCGGACGCAAGCCGCAGCACCTGGCCAGTGGTCGCCCCACTGATCAGCACATCGTGGAGCTCCTCGATCTCAAGGCCGTTGTCCACCTTGACGTAGAGGATCCCGGCGGTGCCGGCCGCCTGCTTCACGCAGTAGCCCAGCACCACACCATGGGCCGGCTGTGTTGGCCTAGTGGTCGTGCCCTCTCCCGCTGTCTCAGACAGCCAGACGATCTGCCCTTCCGTGAGCGTCGCGGTAGAGATCCCGTCCAACAGGCCCACGGCCACCACATAGCCGTTCGCGTTGTGGGCGATGGCCTCCTGCGCCAGCCCGAGCGTCTGCGCGGCGGTGGCCTCAGTTGAGGCATCAGCCAGCGCAACGGTCAGCGTCGTGCCGCTGCTGCCCGTCTGGTAGACGGCCGCACCCTTCGGGATCGGCACGCCCGAGTTGTTGCGGACGTACTTCCGCACCACCGTCGCAGAATCGACCGTGATGCTGTCGAGCTTCGTCTTGTCCGCTGCGCTCTGCAGGCCCGCGTCAGTGGTCGTCGCCAGCGGCAGCACCACATCGGCGCCCGTGCTGCTGGCCAGCGTCCGCGTGCCGGCCGTGTAGCTGAGGTCGGTCCCAGGGGCCAGGTTCGCGACCGCCTGCGCCGTGGTCTTCCGGCTCGCCGCGCTCTGCACCGCGTACAGCGTCTCCGTCCCGGTGAGCGGTGTTGTCGCCGCTGTCAGCTGTGAAAGTTTCTGATCAGCCATTACGCCTCCAGCAGCAGATAGCCGCCGTCTTCCAGCAGCAGGAACGATCCATCCTCGAGCAGCAGCCGCGACAGCGCGACCACCGCCTTGGTCAGCAGCACCAGGCAGAAGATCCCGTCATCCACCAGCAGCGGCTGCTCTCGCACGGTGTAGGTGGTGCCGGCCACCGTAATCGAGTCGTCATAGGCCAGGCTGCCGAACTTCGACGCCTCAGCCCTGAGCAGGTACTCGGTCGTGATGACCCGGCCGTCTGCGACGTACTCGCCAGGCGTGTCGAGGATCCCGAGACCTTCCACCGCTCCAGCAGTGACAGTCACGCCGAAGTCCTGGAGAAAGTCCGTGGGATCCTCAGTCCACGCCATCAGCAGGTCACCCGTACTTCTTCAGGCCGTAGCCGAAGCAGGTGACCGACGAGCTGGCGGTGCCGGTCTCAGCGGTGCAGCTGAGGCGGATGTACCGCTTCAGGTCGTTGCTGTTCAGCGTGATCACCTGCTTCGCGGCAGTGTTGCCGATCGCGGTGAACCCGCCGCCGGTCGCTGCGGTGAACGTCGAGTTGTCGGCAGACTCCTCGATGCGGAAGGTCAGATCTGCGCCAGAGCCGGCAGCGGTGCCGCTCAGGATGATCTGCACGTCGCCTTCGTAGCCGGCCAGGTCCACGCCGGTCTGGTCACCGGTGCCGGTGATCGTGGTCGTGGCCAGGAGGGTGAAGTGCTGGAGCTTCTCCAGCGTGAGCTCATGTACTGCCATGGGTCCGGGTGCGGGGTTTGCGGGTGCGCGTCGGCGCAGGGGTGGGCTCCGGATCCTGCACCGCTGGCGCCGGCTCAGCCTTGCCGTTGGCGATCAGCAGCCGGGCGTCGCGGTCGCCAACCTCCACCACATCACCGACCCGTGCGGGCCGGCCGGCGATGGAGGTCTGGCGCAGGATCAGGAGCTCCATGATCACAGGGTGTTGTTGCCGCGGCAGAAGGCCTCAGGATGGCGAACGGCAACGTCCACATCCTGCAGCGCAGTCACCCGCACACCGCCGGATTTGTCCAGGGCGTAGGGGTTCACCTGCAGATCCAGCGCACCCCACATCCCCAGGATGAGCTGATTCCAGCAACCCATGAACACATCGCCGGAAGCGATCTGGTTCGAGCGGACCACGGGGTAGCCGTTGACGGTGCCGCCAGGCTCCAGCACGAACACGGCATCGGTGCCGGCCTTGCTGGTGGTCTTGAAGCCGCCGTAGATGGTGGAGTTGGTGATGTAGGCCATGGCGCCGATGTCGGCGTTGTCGGCGTTGATCTTGCTCTCCATGCTGACCAGCTCCACATAGGTGGGCTGAGCGGCACCGAAGTCCTCAGTGTTGATGCCGGTGGTGAACTTCAGGCCCTCGGGCTGGCTGCTGGAGCCGGTGCCGTAGAGCGCAGCACGGTCGATCTCCAGAGCGATGATCGTGGCCAGCTCCGTGCGCACCATCTGCTCCACATCGATGGAGCTCTGGAGGATGAGCCGGCGGCTGAACTCGGTGTATGCGCCGAGGGTCTTGGCCACCAGGTTCACCTGGTCGACCGTGGGGTTGGACTCGGTGGGGTCGCCCTTCTCAGCCACCCAGTAGGCGGTAGCGGCGCCGGTCTGGCGGGGGATGGCGACCGGGCCATTCAGGCCGGACAGCATGGTGACGCCGAGGGTGCTCAGCGCCAGGCGGTTTCGCAGCAGCTCGATGAAGCTGCCGGGCCGGGCATCGGTGAACACCAGATCACCAGCAGCCGAGGCGGTGCCCACGGTGAGGTCGCGGTGCAGCACCTCATTGGCCACCAGGTAGCCGCGGGCGGTGGTGCCCAGCTGGCTTTCGACCGCCTGGCTCACCTCACGCTCGAAGGCCGCAGCCTCCTGGGCGTTGCGGTCGTTCGGCAGCAGCTGCGCACGGATGGCGCGCAGGAAAGAGTACCGGCGGGTCTCCTTGTCGGTCAGGCCGATGTCAGCAGACCGGGCGATGGGCTGGGCGCCAGCAGCAGGAGCGGCAGGCTGTGCAGGCTGCTTCGCCCGCTTGCCGATCGCGGCCAGCACTTCACGCATGGCGTCGGCTTCAGTGGCGCCGCGCTCGATCAGGCCCTGAGCGAGATCGTCGGCGCCGTGCTCACGGCACAGGCCAGTGATGCTGGCGACACGGGTGCGCTCATCGGCCGCAGCCTGCGCCCGCACCGCCTCGATGTCGATGGTGGGTTCCATGGTTTGGGGGTCGGGGGTGGAAGACGCGGCCGAGGCCGCGGGGGTGGCGTCGTCGTCGAGACTGCGCCCGAGGCCGACGGTCTGATCCGCCGGCACGCTGACGATGCTCACCTCGTGAGGTTGCCACGAGGTCGCGATGATGCCATCAGCACCACCACTGCGGATGGGCTGGGCATCGTTGATCGAATAGCCCACGGACACATTCCGCAGGATCCCATCTCGCACATCAGCCAGCTTCTCCTCTGCGAACGCATTGCGGGCGAACCGCACGCGAACCATGCCGCGGCCTTCGTCCAGCCAGCCGCGCTCAATCACGCCCAGCACGCGGTCGGGGTCGTGGTTCCACAGCAGCGGCGCCGCATCATTCAGCCGCGACAGATCGACGGCGGATTCGTCATGGCTGAGGATCTCGCGGCCGAACCAACGATCGACCGGCGCCTCGCTAGAGAACGGGAACTCGAACGTGCGAACGTCCGGCTGCTCATCATCAGCAGCCTGTGCGCGCACGGCCTCGGCATAGTCAAACGACGCCTGCCGGCGCAGTGGCTGCTGATTCAGCTCGCGCAGATTCACGGCAGACGCTACAGATCCTGAACTCACTGTAGCGCCCCGATCCTGTGCAGCCTTGATGGTCTCCGCCTTGCTGCTCGCCCAGGTCTGCCCCGGGTCGCCGCCCCATGCCGCCCATGCCACACGGCCCGGCGATGGATAGCCATCCTCCCCAGGGCTGAATCCCTCGCCGGCCTTGTCCACCTCATGCCGCGCAAACCATGCCGCCATGGTCACAACGGTCTCAGGGCTCAGCTCATCACCGGACAGGATCTGGCTCGCGCGCCGCGCTGCCACCTCCGTTCCGCCCGGTCGGCCCTCGTCCTTCCATGCCCGATACCGTTCCGCCTCATCACGCATCCCGGCGGTCGGCATCAGGTTGATCGTCTGCCCGTTGATCTCAGCCATCGCTCTCGATCTCGTCGGGATCCTCGGCATCCTCTTCCTCCGGTGACTCCCCACCTTCCGGCTGCGCATCGCTCAGCCCAGGCTGCTCCGATCCCGGCGGCCGGGCCTGGGTCACACCAGCGCCCGATACCTGCGCCGGGTTCGTGTCGAACTGCAGGCCCAGCTGTTCCGCACGATCCACCTCATTGGCGCGGGCCAACAGCAGATCCTCCAGGTCGCCACCGCTCTCAGCCACCACCTGCGCCTGGGTCTTGAAGCCCGACCGCACCGCGTCCTTGTAGGCCGCCACCTCCTTCCCAGGATCGACCCACGCCCACCCGCGCGGGAACCAACGCACCATCTCGAACCGCTCCGGCACCACCTCATACCCAGGCAGCACCAGTGCGCCACTGCCGACCGCAGCCGCCAGCCAACGCTCAAACACCGGCTGCAGCAGGTGCTCGATCAGCCAGTCCTGCAGCGTCCGCCATTCCTCCCGATCCTCCAGCAGGCTCAGCCGGCTGCTGCTGTAGTTGCTCTGGCTGAAGTCCCTGCTGACCGTCTCGTAGCTGCAGCCGATCGCCGCCGCCACCGCCCGCAGCATCGCCCGCAGGAACGGCTCGAACTGCCCATCCGGTGCATCCAGCTGCGGCACGCTCACGCTCTCGCCCGGTGCCAGGTACTTGAACACGCCCGGCTCGAAGTTTGAGACGCGCTCTTCGTCGTACACGTCATCGCCCTGTAGCTCACCCTCCGGGCTCTGGATGAACCCCATCAGGCTGGAGCTCGCCCGCGCACGCACCACCTCGGCCTCCTCGTATCCCGCCAGGTGATGCAGCCGCTTCACCGCTGACGCCATCCACGGCACGCCGCGCGTCTGCCCAGGCCGCTCCGTCACGAACAGGTGGATGATCTCCGAGGCCGGCACCTCCTGCGTGGCGTAGCCCACCCCGTTGATCATGTCGCCAGGGTGCCGCGTGCGGAAGGCGTAGCTGAGCGGACGGCCCCAGCGGTTCACCCGCACGCCCATCCGCCACTCGTTGCCCTGAGCATCAGGCCCGCTGCTCTTGCCCTCGTCGCAGTAGTCCGCCTCGATGATCTCCAGCGCCAGGGGGACGCGGCTCCGGCCGAACGCTTCCGGCACCACCCGGATGAACACCTCGCCCGACTCCGCGACGCTGCGCATCGCCAGCCGCAGGATCTCAGGCAGGCCCAACTTCCCCGCCACATGGCAGCGGTCCTTCTTGCCCCACTGCTGCCAGCTCGCTTCAATCCGGCCGTTCAGTCCCTGATCCAGCCGGCCGCCGCCGCGCTGCATCATCACCCTGCCCTGCAGCCTGATGCCGCGACCCACCACGTTGGCGCCGATCGCACGGATCGCCTGCCTGGCGTAGCTGTTATCCCGCACCAGCTGGCGCGAGCGGTTCCGCAGCCGGATCAGGCTGCCGTCAATCTCAGCGTCTGCACTCGTGCTCGAGGTCACCCAGTCCGAGGTGAGCCGCGACACCATCGCGCCCTCATACTGCCGGCGCCGCCGCTTCGGTGCTGGCTGCTCCACAGCCTCGAACCCACCACCTGCGATCCGGCCGCCGCTGGCCTTGCCGCTGCTGCGCTTCCGCTTCGCCATCAGGTGAACCTCACGAACAGATTCCGCGGATCACCCAACCCAGCCGCCACCTTCTCCGCTGCACGCTCGCGCGCCACGATCGCTTTCAGCTGCGCCTCTCGCTCCATCAGCTGCCCCAGGTCGTTGGCCGTGAAGCTCCGGCTGCCGATGGTGTACTGCTTCGCGCCTTTGCTGATCAGCGATCTGATCGCAGCCTGCACCGCCTCCAGATCCTGCTCTGCCTGGCTCCTGCCATCGACCGCCCCGGGCGAGCCGGCATAGCTGAGCGCCGCGACCACCAGCGTGGTGCCGCTGCCAACGGTGATGACCGTCGCGCCGCTGCTGATCCGCGTCTGCCAGTACCACTGCCCCGCATCGAACGCGCTCGACGTCGTGGCGCTGATCGCCATGTCCCACCCGCCGTCACTCCGCGCCGTGCCGGTGACCGTCGCGCCCTCGCTCGCCGTGTTCGTCCGCAGGAACGTGCTCAGCGTCCAGGTCGCGGACGTGGCCGCATTGCCGTCCAGATCAACCGCCGCCGGCTCGATCCATTGCACCGTGTCGCCTGCTCTGATCTCTGCCGGTACCGTCACAGGCGCCACCTCCTTCCGGTCACTGTAGCGGCAGCCTGAGCTACCACCCGCTGACGAAGCTCGCGCCACCACGCGCCGGGGCTGGCCGCCGCCGCTTCACCTCTCCCGCCGCCGCCGCCGGCTTGCCCTGCTCCACTGCCGCCGCCAGCTGGTCCCACATCGTCGCCCGGTTATACCGCCGCTTCACCAGCTCCAGCAGCGCCAGGCAATACACCACCAGGTCGAGCGGTTCATTGCGCGCGCCCGACGGCTTCTGCCACTCCAGCACCTGAAAGCCCTTCACATACCGCGGCACCAGCCGCTCGCAGGTCAGCCCCTTCAGGTAGTCCTCCGTTGTGCCGTCGTCGAAGTGCACCGCACCGGGCCCGGCGGTCTCCCGCTTCAACCTGGCGTAGATGGTCCGCTTCAGCGTGTCGCCGCCCACCAGATACAGCGTCAGCCCGCCCTTGATCACCCGGCCCCGCCAGTTCAGGTCGACCTTGTTGCCCTTGCTCAGCGCCGGTGCGTTGCGCGTGCTGCTGCCCTTCAGCGCCACCACCCCCGCGCCCGCATGACGCCGGCAATACTCATACGCCTCCTGCGTGAAGTGGCCCCCGGTGTCCACTCCGCAGTGCCTCACCGTCATCACCCCGCCACCGGCCCGCGGCCACTGCGTCGTGCGGATGCTCTCGATCTGATCCCACACATCGTCCTGCGCCGGGTCACCCTCCACCTTCTGGTGCCAGATCCGCCACAGCTCTTCCCCCCGGCCCACGCCCCAGACCGTTGTCTCCAGCCATGTGTCTTGCACGTCCACCGCCATGAGCAGCAGCACCACACCAGCCGGCACCTGCCCCGCCGGGTACGGATCCTCTGCCGCCCGTGCCATCAACCCGTCCGCGCTGATCCGCGCCACCGCCTCATCCTCCCAGGCCTCCGCTGCCCGCTTGTTCACCCAGCCCTTGAGCAGCAGCGGATCATCCTTCGCCCGCATGAACTCATCCCGGATCTGCTCCCAGCTGGTCCACCCCGCCGGCGCATACCAGCCCGGCAGGTGGAACCCTGCCGTCAACCCATCGCCCGGGGCGCTCGCCTGCCACTCCGCACCCAGCAGCATGCTGGTCTTGTGCTGCTGCCCCACACGCTCACCGCATCCCGGGCACCGCGCCCACACCTCACCATCCGGCCGGTCCCATTGCATGTGCTCCCGCCACCGCAGCACCTGCAGCGATCCGCAGCACGGCATCAGCAGCGCCAGCTGCCTGCGGTCCGATCGCTTCTCGAACTCCTCCGTGATCCGACACGCGCCCCTGGTTCCCGGCGTCGAGGTGATCAGAACCTTCCCCATGGGGAACGTGCTCGTCCGCGTCTCCGCGTTCTCCAGTGGGTCGCCCTTGTCGTCCGCCTCCAGCGGATAGCTGCTCACCTCGTCCGCCGCCAAGTACGCCGCCGGCATCGACTGCAGCCCGCTGCCGCTATTCGCGCCCGTCAGCACGAACAGGCCGCCGCGGAACTCCTTGAGGAACATCGTGTTGCCCGAGTCCCGCGACCGCGCCGGGGCGATCAGCTCGCTCAGCGCCGGCGTCTCCCTCAGCAACGGCTCCAGCCGCTGCCGATTCAGCCGCTTCGCCATGTCCAAGGTCGGCTGCACCAGCAGCGCAGGCCCCGGCCACAGGTGGATGATCGCCCCCAGCCAGTTCAGCACCACCTCCGTCTTCCCCATCTGGCTCCCGAACATCAGCACCACCCGCCGCCACGGTGACCCCGGGCTCAGGCAGTCCATCGGCTCGCGCAAGAACGGGGTCCGGCCCGTCCGCCAGGGCCCCTTCTCCGCGCTGCCCTTGCCCGACAGGATCCGGTGCGCATCCGCCCACTCGCTCACCGTCATCGCCGCCGGTGGCCGCAGTCCCTCAAGGAACGCCGCCCGATACACCGCCGCCCCATCAGCCATCGCTCAACCCTCGCAGCGCCACCCGGATCTCCTCCGACAGCATCCGGTGCACCTGCCGCACATCACTGCAGGCCGCGATCATCGACGCCACCCGATCCGGGATCCCGCCCAGCTCATCACGCACCGCACGCGCCAGCTCGAACGCCTGCCGCTTCACATCCGCCGCCGGCACCAGCTCGCCCCTGCCCTGCAGCGCCTCCAACCTGGCCTTCTCTGCCTGGTAGTGCTCACGCCTTGCCCTGCTCTCATTCAGGTCCGGGATCTGATCCTCCGGCAACCCACGGATGAACGCCGCCAGGTCGTCGTCACTGACGCGCGCGCCGGGGCCAGGTGGGGGGGCAGCGGGGCGAGGGGCCACAGGCGCAGGCTTCACCGGCTCGCCCCTGGCGCCCACCACCGCGTTGTTGTTCCGCGCCGTGTTCCGGTCCCACAGCTCCAGCGCCAGCTCGCGCCGCAGCAGCTTCTTCCCCCCGCGCTCCACCACCGCCGCAGCAATCCGGCTCTTCATCGCCGTTGCCACCGTCTGCCGCGTCACGCCCTTGATCTGCGCGAACTCAGCCGGCCTGACCAGTTCTGCCAACGGTTGTCCGCCCTTGCGTCAGTCTTCCGTCAGCCTAGGGTTTCTTCTGACAGCCAACTGACAAACCCCTTCTGACAAAATGTAGGGGATTGGGGGCCGATTGCCCGAGAACCCTTGCGGCAGAAGGGATCTGGGGCTGCCGCTAGGCGGAAAGGGAGCCGCAGGATCACCA
>Ga0129336_10000256_pt1 | contig 29691 bp, 55 predicted proteins | sample CPB6_02_DNA_FD_96878 | JGI IMG/M metagenome (GOLD analysis project Ga0129336, IMG submission 96878) | Freshwater to marine salinity gradient microbial communities from Chesapeake Bay, USA - CPBay_Sum_0.6_0.2_DNA | ecosystem: Environmental > Aquatic > Marine > Coastal | place: USA: Chesapeake...
CCCGAGAGAAAAGACAGAACAGCCCAACCAAGGTAAAGCACAATCAGAAAGCCAACTACGAAAGCGGCACACTTGGCGCCAGCAACAAGGGCGCCGAGCACGGTGAGTTCACTCATTGCGCGAAGTGAGTGGGGCAGGCTTGGGCGCCCATGTACTGGGCGTAGCTCGGGTTGGCGCAGCCATCGCGCTGAGACAGCGCCAGGAGGCCCAGGAGCACCGATGCCAGGCCGACCGTGACCAGAAGGGTGGGCCGTCCGGCGAAGGGCCGCTGCAGGCGGCTCCGGGTGCGGGTGCGAGGGAAGGCGGAAGGGTTGCGAGGCGAGATCATTGAAGGAGGTTGCGAATGTTAAGTTCAGGAGCTTGACGGTCGTAGAAAGCTGCGCCCGACAGGGTGCCTTGCCACATACGAGTCGGATTGGCCGCATGTTTGTCAGCGAAATCGCAACTCAAACCGCGCAGCACTTTAAGCGCCGCTGCCATTTGATCGTAGCTCAGATTAAGGTCAATTTCTGCCCGCCAAAGAACGCGAAAGGAGTTGACACCTGTGCCGCCTTCGTGCGAAAACGTGTGGTAAACCAGCCAGGGCGGAATGTTGCGAATCTTGGCAAACCATTGAGTGACGGTCTGAACGTCAAACTCCACGTCGTCAAAGTCAAGGCCAACCAGGCTCTGGCTGCGCCAGCAAAGTTTCTCGAACTGAAGCTCCATCAGATCGCGACCGTTCATCAAAGCGCCGTAAAACGGACAGCCTTGCTCGGTCACTCGTGCGATAAAATCTTGCTCGGAGAGGCAAGCCCAATCGCGTTGAATCATTTGTTCGCGCAGTTTGCCGTACTCAGCAAGTGTAGCGGGCTTGGATTGACGCGGATTGCCAATGTGGCAGACAATGCTTTTGGTCACGGACTCAGCCTCCGAACAGTTCGTCAAAGAGAGCATCGCCGGAAGGGTCGGAGGAGTGACGGGATTGCCAATCTTTCCACGCACGAACTTGATCGCGGTGCTCCATGATTGATTTCATCATGCAAACAGCGCGGCGGTAGTAATAAGCATCGCGCTGAGCGTCGATCATTTGGGTCGTTTCATTCATATTACTACTATAGCGCCCCAGCTGGTTTCCCGAAAGGGGGAGAACCGGCCAGGGCAGTTCGGTTAACCGAACCCGACTCACTCAGCAGCGTCAGCCTTTTTGCGTTTTGCTCGTGGCTTTTTGGCCGGGGCGACTTCGTCGGCGCTAGTTTGTTCGCGCTCAGCCAGAGTCGCGGAGGAAGGAGGCGCCATGTTTTCGGGCACGGTGAGGTTGAACTCAGCGAGAAGATCGGCGTAGTTGCTGTTTGCGGTGGAGAACAGAAGCTGGTCATCGTCAACCTGGCTCAGAGCGTCTTTGACGGACTCAGCGTAGACGCGAACAAACTCGCTCAGCGGGGTGTCTTGAAGCATCCGCTCAATGAGCCGGGGGATGAAGATTTCGCGGATTTCAGGAGTCATAACGTTGTTGTTGAAAAGAAGTTGAAGGCAACGGAGAACAATGGAGTCGAACCATCAGGCGTGAACCTGGCCCGGTTTTCAAGACCGGTTGCAGACCATCCCGCGCTGCTCTCCTTGATTGTACGATTGTTTACCTAAGAGTAAACATAGCTCCCGAGGGACTCGAACCCTCACGACCTTACGGTCAGCGGATTTTAAGTCCGCTGCGTCTACCTGTTCCGCCAGAAAGCCAAGGTGCTCCTTGCTGGGATCGAACCAGCCTCACGTGAATTATGAGTTCACTGCATTCGCCAGATTGCTAAAGGAGCAAACCCGCACCGAAGTGCGGGGAATGTTGTCAACTCTGGGCCTCAGTCTCCAGATCGTAAATGTTCAGCGCTGCAGAAACTTCAGAAGCGGTCTCAGCGTCAACGAGACGGGCGAGCAGAGACGCGGCGGCGTCATTCGAAACCAAAGTATCAAGCAGCATGGATTCAGACATTGAGTTTGTTTGGTTGTTTTGAATTTGGCTCGAAAGCCAACAGGGACGGCAGGACTCGAACCTGCGACGAAAGGATTAGAAGTCCCATGCTCTATCCGAACTGAGCTACGTCCCCAACTAAAGCTATTATAGGCTAGCGATCAAGCGGTAATTGCCGGGCGATCTCAGCCTCATTAGGCCCTCAACGGCCTGAATGTCAGGCTGGTGCTTCGCTGCTTCACGATCCGACTTGGACTTCCAATGAATGAGGAACTCCACCTGGCCGCCAGGTAAAATGCGGTGAGTCTTGGTCACGTATCCGGGTTGCCTTTGAAGCCAAGGCGTCCAGACTTCGGCATCGGCCTGAATGAAGTCTTTGACGTAAACCCAAGGCAGGACTTGAAAGATGAGGCGCTCAACGTGCATTTGTGTATTCCTCCCATTTGTCGATCGGACAGCGCAGATTCGCCATTGTAGTCTTCAGGGGTAGAAAACATCCACATTGCTCGCAAATTTGTGAACTAGGACGGAAAAAATCGCAACTCTCGCAAATAGTCATTCTCTCTTTTGCAACAGCTCTTGGGGCAATAGTGGAGTCTTGAAGCAGACGTTTTGCAGTGTCTTTTATCGAAGACCCGAAACTTTTTCTACAACACTCCTCAGCCATTCTTGCGCTTCTCCCACATTTCTTTCATACGCTGGCTATGAGCTTTTTTGTCTTCCTCGGACCACTTCTTGTACGGCCCTCTCTTCTGCCCTGCTCTAGAGGCAGACATTTTTGCTTTAGACGCCTCAGTGTGAGTTTTACCTGTCATGGCTAGACTCAGCTTCTCTTTAGTTTCTTCCGTAAGAGTTGCCCCTAACCGGGAGCTTGGTTGCCCCTTCTTTTTTGCTGACACTTTAGCTGCCACCTCGGGTTTTTTCATAGGGTTGTCCTTCTTCATCCTGTCAGAAATTTTAGCTCTCTGTTCATAAGAGAGATCAAGAGTACAACCTCCCCCGAAGTTAGGGTTACCTTCCCCCTGAATTTTGTTTCTTGATTCATCGTTCCAGCGGGAGCCTAAATTAGCCCCGGGAATCCCCCTCCGTTGAGAGGCTACTTTCTCCGCAATTTTCGGGTCTTTCATTGGGTTTTCATCGGAAAACTTTTGAGACCAGTGCTCACGAACCCTTATTTGAAGGTCTTCGGAGACAAAGGGCCACCCTTGTTGGCGAAAGTCAAAATAGTCGTCTTCTCCGTTCAGGAAACGCAAAGCGTGCAGCTCTGCATGAGCCACGGGGTCTAGCAAAATAAGGTTATCCGCTGAGTCTTCTCCGCCCTTGTGACGGGGGATGACATGATGTTTGTGTTTCTTCATAAGTGTTGTGTTATGCCTATGAAAGTTTACCCCCTCCTGGTCCCAACAAGTTTCACCCATGATGCGTAAAGGGTCTTCCAGAAGACGTTTTGCAGTGTCTTTCAGACTGGCAGCAAAGCTGCGGCGGCAACAGTCCGGAGCTTCGTCAGTCATTTTGACCCGCTTGCAAACTCCTTTCCATCAGATTGATATTCACAAGTCTACCGTCTTCAAGCTGCTTAAATCCGGACTCAAGCAGGACTTTGCAAAGACTCTCCACAAGCGCAGCCTGATCCCTGAACTCATTTTCTTTCATTTGTTTTGCTCCCAGGCTCTGACAGACGTAATCGGTCTTACCCCGAACCAATCTCGGGGGCGTTCTTTGATGATCCGCATTGACTCATCGTAGTCAACCGCTTCAATAATCGTACCGTCCCGCATGATAACGTTGAACAAATTGAACCGGTTTTTGTTTTCGTTCAAGGTTAGTCCCAGTAAGAGTCCAGGGCACGAAGATGGCGGAGCACAGCGCCTTCGTCTGTTCCGCGAATGACGGTTGGCATTCTACCAAAGAACCGGTAGTAATCCAGCTCGTTGAGAATTGCACGGGTCACAGGAGTGTCGCTGACCCATTCCCTGAACCAAAACGTGTCAAACTTTTCAATGTACTGCCACACGGGATCTTTCATGATCCAGGCTTTGCCGAAACCGTCGTACCCGTCTTCGATGTTCCAACTCTCGGACATGGTCCAATCTTCGTAACGTTTCGGGTCATCCACGGTGAGAGTTTGTTGGTAGCTCTCCGCCTCCGCTTTAGCCTCGTTGTGAAAATACTCGTCACCGGTGATACGAAAGGTACAGTTGACGATGACGTAAGGGACCTTTTCACTCCGCACGTTGCCGTCCGGGGTATTGCGCCAGTCCATGCGCAGGGTAGTGATAGTAAGTGTCATGTTAGTTAGTCAATTGCGTCGTCGCCGATGTAAATGTCGGCAGGAATTACGAATACCGCTCCTTCACCCCATCGGGCGTTAATCTCTTTTGCGGCGGTTTGAGCTTGGCTCAAAGTTGGAGCACTTTCGACAAAGTTGCCGGTCTCGGTCTCGATGACGTAGTGAGTTTTCATTCAGTTGAGCACGGTCAGAGCTTTTTGATTGAGCCACGCAGGCACTTGGCTCGGGGTTGAAAGACCTTCTGAGGCCATCGCTGCAATCAGCTGAGCGATTTGCCAGGGGCTGGCCTTCCTCAGCGCCATGGACACGGTGCCGGTGGTCCGTCCGGTGTCATCGGCGTACTGAATACCTTGAGCCAGCAATTGAACCGTCATGCTCTCGCTGAAGTTAGCAAGGCGAGTAAGTTGAGCGGTGCCCAACAGACAGTCGTGGCGGCGATAGCGGGCTGCCTTCTCAACGGTGGAGAGAACAGCGGTGGGCGTGGTCACATTCTTCATACTTATACTATAGAGCCTTCTGCCCGGTTCCGAAAGTAGGGGGAACCGCCCTAGGCGGTTCGGTTAACCGAACTCCCTATCCAGAATCTGCCAACACATTTTTTCGTCCGGATTATCCCCGTAAGGCAAAGAGTGTTCCCAATCGGAATAGCCCAACCCTTTTAATTCATCCAGGGTCTGAATCTCTTGGTCAGAGGTCAAGGTCCAACAGTCGTACAACTCGTTGTCGATGATCTCTCGGACTTGCCCCGAAGCAACTTGGCGGGCATTTTCTTCGCTATCGGCAGCGACCATAACGGTCATAGAAAGGGTGACAGGGTAGAGCTTCATGGGGTTGTCAGTCATTGGGTTTTTCGAGTAGTTCAGCAGCTTTTGCAAGTTGTTCCGCCTTCCAAGTCTCTTTCAAAGTTTGAATCGACTTGTACAACCGGTAGACAGTGGCACGATCCGGAAGTTGTTGACCGAAAGCGTTTGACAGTGCGCGATTGTAACGGTAAAGTTCCTTGTCCCGGAGATCGAAGCCAATCTGAACATTGCCGTAAGCGTAAGGAAAGTTTTCAGTCCAGACGCAAATCGAACCCACGAGCGCGTGATAATCATCCAGGATGGTGATTTTTGATTTAGGGGAATCTAGCTCGGTTTGAATTAGTTTCGTCAGCTCTTTTGATGTGGGATAGTTGCGGATCAAGGAGGCAAAAAAGTAAGCAACTCGGTTCATTGTTTGTCTCTCAAAGGCTTTGAGCGGGTTTGGTGATCTTGTTCCAGTTGGAACTCAGAAAGTTTAGAAACTCGGGGACAACTTTATCGTCGTAGTAAGGGTCCAGATCGGCAGCGCAAGCGGCTAGGTAAGCGATGGGGGAGACCTTGCTCAGGTGGTTGCCCAAAGCTTGACCGTAGCGCAAATCTTTCTGATGGGTGACAAAGTAGGCGTTTGCTTCTTTCAGATACTGCTCGTAAGTCAACCTTGAGTCCTCGTTTCATTCATACTTATACTATAGCGCGATTTGTCCCGATGCGAAAGTAGGGGGAACCGCCCTCAAGGTTCGGTTTCCCGAACCACTTCCCAGTTTGGGTCTGGCGATCCGTTCAAACCCACCCAGAAGAAGTATTTGCCGTTTTTGGACATCAAAAACAGAGCGCGATTGTCCCTATTCTCCACCGTACACCAAGGGTCACCGTCCATGAGGTTAGCAAGACGGTTCTTGGCTTTGGATGAGACGGGTTTGACTTGAACTACATCAACCATAAGTTTGAGAAAGAGTAGGAAAGGGGGCAACTTTCGTCGCCCCGCAGGGTTCAGACCGCAGCCATTTCCAGAGCGACCTTCATGGCCCGCTGGTTGATTCGGCTGCCGGAACCGAAGTTGACGTAATTGAAGCGGCCAGCGCTGTCCCGACGGGATTGATTGGAGCCGAAGTCAGTCACAGCGTTGAAGGCGTCGTAGAAAGTGCGACCTTCGTTGCCGGCGCCGCTGTAGAACAGCTCATTGAGCTTCTCGATGTTCCGCATCTTGGCGGCTTCCTTGCTATAGGTAGACTCCAGGAAATTGCGGAACTGAACCGAAGTGCAGGTAGAAGTTGCCAGCTTCTCGACGTTGGCGGAGTAGGTAGCCATTGCACCGTTGACGTAGTTGGTCACAGCGACGGACTCAAGTACCCGGTCGTTCACGCCGGTGAAGTGACGGTAACGCTCACTCAGGTCGGCGTAAGCCATCGCGAAGGTGTTGCCGCAGATGACGCGAGTGGCGCTGGGGCCGATTGCGACGGAGGCATTACCAACGTGACCGTTGAGAAGGGTGATGTAGGCGTTGTAATTTTCGCCGATCACTTGAAACTCTTGGTTGATTTTGGCCTGAGCGAAGACCTTGGCGCCATGGGCCAGGTGACCCATGTTTTCAATAGTCAGGACACCTTCATCAACCATAGGCTGGATAAGTTGGAGCAGGTCGGAGTTCTGAACCGTTTCGTAATCGGGAGAGACGGAACCGAGGCATTTGCCGTTGTCATCGCGGACAACAGCGACACGCTCATCCCAGCGCTCCAGCTCACCGGAGTTGCCCATGAAGCAAAGGGCACGGTGGGAGACGGTCCAGTCAAGGTTGTCGGAAACAGCGAAAGCAGGAGACATGGTTTGTTTGTGGTTGTTTGAACTGTAAACAGTATAGCGGTTTTTTGGATGGAAGTAAAGGGTGGAGACCGAACCGTTCGGTTCGGGTAACCGAACCTCACCGGTATTTGATAGCAGTAAGCAGACGCGTAAATGCGTAAGAGAGCAACAAGGCTTGGGGCCAAGTCAGGCCGAAGCTGGCAACAATTGCCCAACTCAGACACCCCCAATAAAGGGAGTTGGCCACGATTGTGCTGGTAGAGTCAGACATTATCGAAATTTGAGATTGAAAAGGTCAGTCGAAGCGGGAACCGATTTCGGTGGAATAACCGGGGTTCTCAAAGTACCAGACAACTTCCGGAACGCTGACGGGGTGGTGAACCCAGTTGACGAACTTGTCACCCCAGTAAATATTGTAGTGCAATTGAGGGCGCCGCCAAGTTGGGTTCATGGCGTAGAACTCTTCCCCGTAATCTTCCCCGACCAGCTCGGTGTAAACGTCGTAATACCGACCGGTCTCAGAGGTGTAAGTGCTGTGGAAAGTTTCGGTGTTTTTCATACTTCTAATATAGCGCCTTTTGTAGGTTTTCGAAAGGGTGGAGACCGAACCGGTCGGTTCGGGTAACCGAACCACCGGGTGCGCGGTGTCACTGGAAGGTGGTCAGCCGCCGATCCTCCACAGCCCACAGGCAGAGCCTAGGGTCGGGTCGGTGGGCGCTCGTGGGCCACTCCCTGCCACTCCCCCCGCAGCCTCCATCCAGGACCAGGGAGCGGTCGCTAACGTGGACGGCGTGGTAGTGCCCGGCCACCCGGACCCAGGATCGGTCCGATTCCTTGTTCCACCAGAGCACCCGAGTTTCTTGCTCAGGCCAAACTGCGCCAGAGATCTGGGGGCCAAACAGCATCCACTTTCTCTCCTTGCGAGAAACTTCGCGAACAAAATGAACGCCTTCGTACTCAGGGATTTCCAGCCAGGAAGGGAAACAAGCGTGGGCAACTCGGTACTCAGTGCCACGCGAATCTCGGAAAACAATGCCGTAGGGCATTGAATCCAGCCAAGCCAGAACTTCAGCCGGGGCGATATCAGCTTGTTCAAAGTCTTCGACAGTACGAGCAAACTCACCCTTGACTTGAACTTTGTTCCCTTTGGCCCAACGCTCAAACTTGTCCTGGTGATTGCTCCGGAGCACGATTGCGCCGCGATTCTCTTGCCAATAGCGCACCAGGCGGTAGACACCAGCCGAGTCCGACTGTGCCTCACGGGAGTCAAACAGGTCGCCCAGAAAGACCGGCGTCAGCGAGTTAGCCTCGCAGTGCGCAAGGGCTTCCTCCAGCGGAGCGAGTTGGGAGTGGATGTCTCCAATAAATGCGTAGTTCATCACAGGTACCAGTTGATATTGCGTTCGCCGTTCATGACTTCCATTTGAACGTCCCAGTAAGCGTCCAAAACCGTGTCAAGGGTGGGCATGAAAGTTTCTTTCACGATTGCGTGGCACTCTTGAAGCAGCCGGGCAAAATCTTCCACGGTGCCGTTGTAGCCCCAGGCAGAGTTGCTGGTGAGCAGGTCAGCGTTCAAAGCCGCAGCGGCTTGGATTGCGAGTTGGTCGGGTTTCACGTTCATGTATATACTATAGCGCCTTTTGCCGGTTTTCGAAAGGGGGCAAACCGAACGGTTCGGTTCGGTTTACCGAACCTTCAGCCTTCGACGATTTCAATGACGTTGCAAGCAGCGCCAAAGTTCTCGCGGATGTGAACGTCCAGCCCCAGCTCTTGAGCCAGGTCGAAAGCGATATCGCGAGCGCGATCAATCGAGGTAAAAATTTCATCCTCAAGCAGTTGGCCGGCGGCGGAAACCAGGTCGTAGTAAAGAGACATGTTTGTTGTTTGAGAGTAAGTGAGTTTTGTAGAAAGGGTCGAACCCTTTGGACAAAAGTCAGAGGTACCAATCGCAGTCGCGAACACCACTAACAATCTCGGTCTGATAGTCGTAGAAAGTTTCGACAACCATGTCGACCGGATCAACCTCAAGAGAAACTTCATCGCGGGCGATGACGAACAGCTCACGATAAAGGCCATCAAACTGCGATTTGGTGCCGTCGTAACCGGCAAAGTTCTCATCCTGAAGAAGCTGAGAGTGCAGAATGCAAGCGGCGCTCAGGGCGACGGCTTCAGGGGATTGGGTGTCAGTGATTTTCATAGTTTTACTATAGCGTGTTTTCCTGGTTTGCGAAAGGGTGGAGACCGAACCCGAAGGTTCGGGTAACCGAACCGTCAGCCTTCAACAATTTGGTCCGGTCCCTGAACCTCTACATAGCGTTTCACCTTGTGATTACAAACCGGGCAATGCAAAACGCCTTCCCAATCGTCATGAATCGAGGTTTCTTGATATTGCCCTTGGCCGCAGCGGCCGCAGGTTTCGCTCTTCATGTCTTTTCTCATGTTATTAGCATAGCGCGTTTTGGGCGTTTGCGAAAAGGGTGAGAACCGAACCCCGAGGTTCGGTTTACCGAACCGGTCAAGCAAAGCTCAGTTCTTGAAAAGCTTGAGCAAACGCAGAAGAGTTTTCTCGATTCAGCTTTGCAGCTTCTTCATTGCTCATGACCGCAGCAGAACGCAGTCGCTCTACGAGAGAGTTGAGTTCAGCGGGTACTTCCAGCGGGTAACCGTTGCAACCCTGCCAGTAAACGAGTTCAACCTGATTTTTATTTCCGCACTGCCACTCAAGCAGAGGGTTCGTTACTTCTACGCGCAGTTCTACACTGTAGCGGGCAAACTCGGCAGTGACGGAAGCAACGTTGAAGCAACCGTTGAACAGCCTCACTTGTACAGGGGCAGCCTGGAGACGGGCAACGGCTTGTTTCGTAAGTTTCATCATGTTACTACTATAGCCTGTTTCGCCCGCTTTCGAAAGGGGGGAGACCGAACCCGAAGGTTCGGTTTACCGAACCGACCGGTCAGCGGTCCTTGTGCTTCAGCAAATAGGAGTTGGAGATTGCCTTGAAAGAGAAATCGCTGTCGTAAGACTTGAACACCAGCCCCTCACGCTTGGTTTCAGGGTTAAGAGAAGGGCCTTCAGCGAACTCCAGAAGTTGGTCAACGGTTTCAAACTGCTCTGCGACCGCAATCTCCGTCGCCAGAACAGGAACATGCTCGATGTTGGCCCCGAGTTCGTTCAACCTGTTCAGGAAGGCATTTCTGGTGATCGGAGACAAGTAACGCCCGGCAGTAATACCGTAGACGTCAAACAGGTAGAACCGTTGCCCCTTGATTTTCTCAGGGTTGCCTTGGATTCCCTCGCCGATCAACTCGCCTTGAATGGCGTAGTCGTTACCGGTGTGAGCACTGAGTTGAAGCAAAGCGTCAACAATGCCTTGATCTCGCGCAGCTTTCCAGAAACTGTTGCCTTCCGTCTCTTTCAGGTCAATGTTCCGAGAGCAGACACCAACCTCGCCATCTTTGACGTAAACAGTCATGCTGCTGCCGTCCAACTTCACCGTAACTTCGTAGGTCTCGTCTTTGCGAACCTCGAAGATTTCCTTGCGAAGGTTTTGGCAACGCTCCTGATCGGTTTTGGGAATGAAGGACGGGAAGTTACCTTTCATTGTACCCTGAAGTTGGGCAGGGATGGGCGGCTCCCACTTTTGGATGCCAAGATATTCAGTAATATCTGTGCCGACAGTAAATCCTTCTTCACCAACACTCCAAGGGCGATTTTTTGGACTCCAAGTGCTAAGAGGAAGCAGAAGCCCTTGGCTAACTTGCCCGCGAAGTTTCACAGTGCGCAGGCGTTCGCCTTTCACACCGTTGTACTCTCGGGGCTCCTGGCCCTTGCTCAAGAATGGGGCAAGTTCGTGAGGCACCCAGCTGTCAATTTCAAGGTAGAGAGCAATCTCTCCAACCTCAAATTCGCCCTTCTTGACGACAACCGGCCAGCCGCCATCTACTATGGCGCACTCAATGGCATCGGCGCCGTCAATCGGCTTGATATGAGTGATTGGTTTCAGGGAAGCAAGTTTGCGCATGATGTTTGAATTTCTTTCGTTCGTTGAAAATTGAGGCTCAGTCGGGAGCCAAACCGTAGCTCAGGATGCGGAAGTCAGGGTAAAGCCGCTGACAAGTTGCGTAGGCTTCTTCGGCGCTGAAGGCCAGGAAACGCAGGCGGTCGTAGCGATTGTGCCGGACGTTGAAGCCTTCGAACACGTAATCTTGCTCTTGGTTGTTCGTCGAAGCGGTAAGCGTTTCAGTCATGTATACATCATAGCGTGTTTTGCCGGTTTTCGAAAGGGGGAGGACCGAACCCCGAGGTTCGGTTTACCGAACTCAGCTCACCGGTTCAAACTCCGCTGTGCAGTTGATGCACTCTTCGGGGATCTAGTGAACTTGAAAACGGTCGAACACACGTCTGTGACTGTACTCAAACCACCGGTCAATCAAGTCGTCAATAAACTCCTCCGCGCATCGGTGCTCCAAACAAGCTTGAACGTCGCTCACAAGTTGATCGGAGTCAGGAGGACATTCAGCGAAAGCAGCTTCCAGTGCGGCGTGTTCTCGTTCGCTATCAATCTCTTCGTTGCCCAAACTTACGTCATCGCAAAGAGGGCGGAACCGGCTGAGCAGATTGACGTAGAACTGAACATCGCAGCGGGAGAGTCCGTAAAGAACATCAGTGCGGCAGTTATCGGCATCGTTCTCCCAAGTGTCGTAGGAGAGAGCGTAACCTTTGGGAATGTTGTCTTGATTGAGAAACATCGTAGTTTCAACAGAAAGGACGGAGGAAGGTCAAGCAATACCGAGCAACCGGTCAAGTTGCTTCGGAGTTTGCTGAGAGACGAACTCGTAGAGATCGCGATGCTTCCCGGCGCGAACCGAGAAGCAAGCACCGGACAAAGCGCCTGCGCAATCGAGCACACCCCGGGCAAACTCTTTCTGGCTGTAATGAGCCAGACCAGTGACCAGGTTATTCACCAGGGTGTTTGCCGCAGCAAGGTACTCAAGGTGGCAGTCAAACTTCGCCTTGTACTCAGGGAAATGAAGCAGGAACTCGTCCAAGTCATCGTTCAGAAACAACTCAGAGAAGTCAGGCTCATTGTTGCCCTTCACGCGGTGGAGTTGGCAATACACGCCGGACTTGACTTTGACGCGGCCAACACCGTCGAACAGGATGAAACCTTCGTGGTCAGCGCCGCGACCTTCGGCCGCAGATTGCACCGCAGCGATGTCGCCAAAGTCGTACGATTGCGCGATGTTGAAACCGTCGCACAACCGAAATTCCTCAAGATCAAGCTCTTCAAAGTCCTGAGAGGAATCGCGCACTGCCAGCAGCGGCAACTGTGCCTGCTCGTAGTTCACCACGATGCGGTTGTCCTTGTGGCACAACTCGAACACGTAGCAAAGCTCAGGGAGCAACACCACCCGCGAGCCACCAACTTCCGCAAACACGTCCCAGAACAACTGAGCAAAGCTGCGATCGGTGGTGCCGACGTTGGAAGCGCCAGCTACGGAACCAGAGGTGGAAACAAGCCACTCACCCTTGTAGTGAAACAGTTTGATCAGCGAACCGTCGTACTTTTCGTAGACGCGCACGTTGTCCCAATTCAGTTGGTGACAGCCGCCTTCGCCCTCATTGAAGAACCGGTCAAAAGCGTAAGCCTTCAGCTCAAATTTGTCGCCAACCTTCTCCACGACTGCACCACGGCAAGCGCGAACAATAGGCAGAGTCTTGTCAGCCATCACAGAGCCATACTTCAGGTTGAAGAGGTCGGGATAGCGAGCATCGCGGGCAACGCGAATGTCGTGTTCGGCCAGAGCTTCCAAGCCGTTGGCGTTCAGCCAGTCGATGAGATAGTGACGCAGATTGAGTTGATTCATGTTCGTATTATCGTGTTTTCTGTGCGGTTCAGCGATTTGCTCTGTCGTGGGCCGTTTCGATCCAGGCGTCCACCCAAGAACCGGTGGTGGTGAAGACAATCTCACGAGTCAATTTCAGCTTGCCTTGAATCCTGCTCCGGATCTGAAATTTAACGTCGTAACAATCATTCCCAACCCTCTGAGCGGTCATGATTTTTTCGCCGTCAAAGTTCTCAACCGTGGCGACAATTTCAGACCACTCGTCTTCAACTTTGGTTGAGCGAGTGACTGCGGTGGACCAGAGTTGTGACGGAACGGCGATCAGGCACCGTTCGGTGGGGTGGAGGGTGGAGAAGCTGTTTTTCATACTTATACTATAGGGCCTTTTCGCCCGCTCCGAAAGTAGGGAGAACCGCCCTAGGCGGTTCGGGAAACCGAACCCTTGCAGTCGGTCTCAATCGTCGTTAAACCATTCAGGGTACTTTCTTCTGAGGGCTTTGGTTGATTCTTCTTGCGCTCTCATGCAAACAATCACCGCATCTTTTGCAGTTCTTCCTTTGGCTTCGCTCATAGGAAACCCATCCCTCACAAATCTCCAAGAGTGTTGCCCGTTCATTTGCGGCGAGTGCATCTGAAACTGGTTGAGCAAAAACTCCAGGATTTCCGCGTCTGTGTATTCAGACTCAAGATCAAGGTTGTTCACTCAAACCTCTGACTTGACGATCCGGTTGCCTTTCAGGGTGAAAAATGCGCGCTTTGGTTTCGATCTTTCCTCTTTCACTTTCTCTAATAGTTCCACGGCGGCATCGCAAGCTTTCTCGTAGGTATCGTAAATTTTAGGAGTGTCCTGCCACCAAAGGAAATGTTTTTCGTAAATCAGGTAATAACGCCCGCCCCAGCGTGTTACCCACTCTTCAACTTTGAGTTTCATTTTTCTGGTTGATTGTTGAACGATCGAAGGGGGAACCCCCCTCATTGAAACAGATACTCGGTCCACTCCGGTACTTCCGAAGTCTTCAGAGACAGACTCATCTTGTTGTACGGGGCTTTTGGTTTGCGCATCAGAGTGGTGCCTCGGCTGTTTATCCGCGTCTCCAACATCCCCAGCTCAAAAGCGGACCAAGACGATGGAACCACCGAGGATGAACGCACTTTGTCGTTGATCACCCGTTGAATAGCCTCGGCCCATTCTTCCGGGGTGCGATTGTCTTTGGCGTTGTTGCAATCGATGCAAGCCGCAACCATGTTCTCCCAAGTGTCTCCGCCACCGCGAGATTTGGGGAGAACGTGGTCAATGGTGAGATTTTTCTTGGACTCGCAGTATTGGCAACAAGCGTCTCTCTTGAGCACGAGCGTTCTGGAAGGTTTGTTCGCCATTGTCTTAGACACTGGCAATCTCACGTAGTTCTTGAGGCGGATTGTCCGTGGTGAGAGCACGTAGGCTTTGTCCTTCAAAACAAGGAGAATAGCTCGCTTCCAAGAGGTGTGGTTGATTGGCTCGTAAGAGCTGTTCAGTACAAGAACGGTTTTGTGTGAAGCTATGGAAAGGTGGTTCATCGACCCGGAGAGATTAGTTTGGTTTACCCTTGGCGAAGCAAATGCTCAACAGTATTAGCAATGTCGTTCATTGCCAGTCGCAAATTTTCTCGGTTTCCTGACTCCTGAATCTGACCTTCATCAGGGTTAGAAGAACTGAGAGTCCAGCGCCATTGATTCGAGTGTTCGCTGTACCAAAGATGGATCTTCATTCGGCTACTCTCCCGGAAAGAAGATTGATTCTGTGTACGCTCGTTGATTTACGAGCAAAGCGGGTGACGGGGATCGAACCCGTGACTACAACTTGGAAGGATGGTATGTTACCGCTACACCACACCCGCTTAAGGAGCGTATTGCTCCAAAGCCCCCCGTCGGACTCGAACCGACGACCTACTGTTTACAAAACAGTTGCTCTATCCAGCTGAGCTAGAGAGGCGAAAGAAAGGGTGCCGAAGCAACCCTATTGTAGTTGTCTGTTTGATCAGTAAACTTACGCCTTCGCGTAACAGACGGAAATCTCACCCCGGCTCGGAGGAGCCAAAGCCGCAAAAGCAGCGTAGGAAAGGTCAAGTGTTCGACCAGCGGCGTAAGGGCCACGGTCATTCACTCGGATCACAATTGAACGTCTACCGTGAGTCACCCGAAGACGAGTTCCCATGGGCAAATAAGGGTGAGCGGCAGTGAAGGCATTGGGGTTCATTCTCTCCCCGCTGGCTGTAACTTGACCTCCATAGCCGTCTCCCCTTCCGTAGTGGCTAGCGTATCCACATCCCGCTTGTGCTCCAGACGGAGCGGAGAATAGGGACGCAATCACTACAGCGGCTCCCGTGAGAACCTTCAGTTTGGTAACAAGCATTAAATCGAATAGAGTTCAACATCCCGTGTCTGAGAGTGGCATTCCTGCGTTTAGCAGCATCTCAGCGGGCACAAAAGTTTAAGGTGCGACTTCACACCCGAGCTACCCCGTGCGATGTTTGCACGGCTGGCCTCATAAACCAGTCAGTCAAGGTAGCGAGTTAGTATAGGTTTCCTAAAGCTTGGTAAACCTATAGGTGATCGGCTGCTCTTTGCACCAGGCAGCGAACTGCTTTTTCATGGTCTCCCATGATGATTCCGATTGCTCCATGCCGACGATCTCGCAGGCTTGGGGAATGTTAATCTTGGCAGCAAAGAGAAGCTCGAAGTGTTTCACAGCGAAAGGTCAGATCGCTTCAGTGACAATCTTGACGCCGCTGAACTTTGCGCGAGCGGTTTTGTTCTTGGTATCGACCGCTTTGACTATCGCAACCTTCAGAGTGGTTGATCCAGTGAGCAGCAACAGGTCGCCCTTTTGAACTTTACCGGGCTCGCCAACGTAGTGAATGTCTTTGCCGTCCAACGTTACGCTGAAAGTGTAAGGCAGAACCTCAGTCAGTTCGCTAGGGTTCTTCAGCACAACTCCGCCACGAGCGCCTTTCACTTCGATGACAAGGTTGCCGGAGCTGTCTTGGCCGATGGCCGTGCCGAAAACATCGGTGCCGTCAGCGTCTTTGAAGGTGTACAGGGTTTTGGTGTTTTCCATTGCGTTTTCTTGTTCGTGTTCTTCGTAGCTGATTAGGTTGTAAGAGCCAGAGATTTTAGCTGTTGTGCCGTTGTGAAGGTAAACTCCCCAAACGGTGCCGTAGTCCTGAGTGCGAACGTCGTAAGTCAACCTGAAGGGGTGTTTACCCCGCTTTGAGATAACTACGTCGCCTGCGCTAAATAGAGGTTTTGACATTGTTTCAATGTTTGCGGGTGAACAGCGCCTTCAGCCATTTTAGCCGACCTGGCTTGGGCGTAACTCTCCAAAGCGGAAGCTGGCTCAACAGGTGACGATCTTCCTCAGAGAGCACGGCGGCAATCGCAGTAAGTTGCCCCCAATCATAATCCGGATCGGAAAAGTGCTGAACTTTGATCCGGGACAAATTCAGGATGAAGTACGTTACGGCCAATTCATTGGTGTCCTTCGCCGTCAGAAAGATGAACGTCGGGTGCTCATCAAAGGTAGGACCAAACCGCCGAACGTACTCAAGTTGAGCGTGGGCCGCTTGAATCGCTTGCTGCTCTGGAGATAAATCTCTGCGGGAAATGGCGTAGAAGTACACGAGAAAAAGAGTTGGTTAAAGGGGAGCCGAAGCTCCCCAATCCTCACGGGTTGGTTGCTCAGACGGCAACGGCAACGCGCTGGAACTTGACGATTTTGTTAGCGTCTATTTTTTGCTTTAAGCAAGCAGCCTTCAGTGATCGTCCTGCCACCCTGTCGAAACCAGGACAACCCCGTGGCGGGAATTGCTTCCCAATGGAGTTGAGGAGAATCGAACTCCTGTCCAGAACAACGGTGTCAACCACCTACACCCAGTTTTAAGTCATTTGGTAGGACTGTCGATTAAATGTCCACGAGAGGATTCGAACCTCCACACCTTGCGGCAGCAGGGCCTAAACCTGCTGTGTCTACCATTCCACCACGTGGACATAAAGGGGCCGAAGCCCGTGCGTCATTCGTCAACCTCGGTGTCGTCAACATCGCTCTCAGCGAAGTCCCAACCGTAATCGAAGTCGCCAGCCTCGTAGTCCATGAACCGCTCGCTTGTTTACCCTTACATTATAGGGCTTTTCAGCGGCGGAGGAAAGCGGGAGAACCGCCCGAGGCAGTTCGGTTTACCGCCCGAAGGCGGAATGGGTCGCACTGGAATCGAACCAGTGACCTCTACCGTGTCAAAGTAGCGTTCTACCTCTGAACTAGCGACCCTTGGCGGCCCTTTTGTTAAAGCGGTGAAGCCGAACCGCATCAATGGGAAATGTTTGGACCATTCCCCAAGTCGGAGTGACAGGACTTGAACCTGTGACCCTTCGCCCCCCAGACGAATGCTCTGGCCAAACTGAGCTACACCCCGAAATTTGCCCCCGAAAGGGCAACGCCTCCTGCAGGATTCGAACCTGCGACCTCCTGGTCCGTAGCCAGGCGCTCTTGTCCGCTGAGCTAAGAAGGCATATGGGTCATCCCGGATTCGAACCGGGGACTAACCGGTTAAAAGCCGGATACTCTAGCCGCTGAGTTAATGACCCGTAAAAGTTGGGCACACGTGGTACTGGGATCGAACCAGTGATAACGGTTTTGGAGACCGTCGTGTTACCGCTACACCAACCACGTACATTGTGCCATACCGAATGTCGGACTTGAACCGACACGCCTTGCGGCAGCAGTTTTTGAGACTGCCGTGTCTACCGTTCCACCAATTCGGCACAATGTCCACGAGAAGACTTGAACTTCCAAGGGATTTCTCCCACTAGCACCTCAAGCTAGCGTGTCTGCCGATTCCACCACGCGGACATAGCGTAAGGGTATTTTACCCTCGAAAAGTCACCGTAAACGCGAACGTTTGGCGACAACTCCCAGAGCAGGACTCGAACCTGCAAACAACTCGTTCAAAGCGAGGTGGCTTTACCAATTTGCCTACCTGGGATTACAATCTCGTCAAAATTGACGGGATAAGAGCACCGAGTCGGAATCGAACCGACGATTGAGAGTTTTGCAGACTCTCGCCTTACCACTTGGCTACCGGCGCAGATGGGTTTGGTGGGGCTCGAACCCACAACTTATCGGGTAAGAGCCGATTACTCTACCAATTGAGTTACAAACCCGTGTTGTTGTCGAAGTTGCCTTCAACAAAGCCCTCGATGAGGATTGAACTCATGACCTCATCCTTACCAAGAATGCGTTCTACCACTGAACTACAAGGGCGGGGTGCAGGACGGGACTTGAACCCGTGTTTCAACCTTGAGAGGGTTGCGACCTGGACCGCTAGTCGATGAGACTTTGAAGAGGGTGGTCAACCCCTTACCTTGATTCTCTTGTTCAGGTTACCTGCTTCCTGGAACTGACTAGGTTCAGAAGCGTCACCCTCAGATGGAGTAAGGTTTACCAGAGTGGGGACAATCGGATTTGAACCGATAACACCACGCTCTTCAGGCGTGTGCTCTACCGTTGGAGCTATGTCCCCGAGGTGCGGCGTCTTTCTAGGCTGAGCTAAATCCGCAAATTTTCCTTTTAGGGAAAGTGGAGAATAGGGGACTCGAACCCCTCACCTTCTGCTTGCAAAACAGACGCTCTACCAGATGAGCTAAGACCCCGTTTAAATGACACTACCACCAAGGAGCAACACTCCACAGGCAGCGTGACAATCGGGATGGGAGGTATTGCGCCCCCTTCTCTACGTCCCAAACGTAGCGTGATACTTTTCTACCACATCCCGGATTTGATCTCGTTTTCCGGAGTGCCACAACTGATGGTGGTTGGGGCAAAGGGGGATGAGATTCCCTGGGTCGTCGTTATCATGGTTTCCATCAAAATGATGTACCTCCACGATCAAACCCCAACCGCAAACGCACTTTTTTGAGGTTGGCGAGTGAGTTAGGGTGAACCATGATTTAAGGTAGTGAGTTGAGTTTGAACTTAAGCCCAAACTCTTTTACCCCAAATCAGAAGGTAGTTCCCCGAGGAGGGAACAATGGGAGCGAAGGGAATTGAACCCCCGAAGACCCGAAGGCCGCGAGTTTTACAGACTCGTGCAACTTACCAACAGTTGCCACACTCCCGTTTAGTACCCCCGCATTGGCCAGGGCAGGTGTTTTTGCTCTAGCACGCCAGAGTTGTTCCGAAGGAACAATGGAAGTTGTCGGGATCGAACCGACGGCCTCACGATTATCGGTCGTGTGCTCTACCAGCTGAGCTAAACTTCCGTATTTGCTCCGACCGGGAATTGTCACCCGGGCTCCAACTCCCTTGTCGGGGTGTCCTGACTACTGGACTACCGGAGCAACTCCCCCATCAGGAATCGAACCTGAAACCTTCCGGTTAACAGCCGGACGCTCTGCCGAATTGAGCTATAGGGGATTAAAGTTGAGGTGCCTTGTGCTGGAATCGAACCAGCGACAATCTGCTTGTAAAACAGAAGCTCTACCACTGAGCTAACAAGGCAAGCGCCCCAAGTTGCCGAAGCAACTTATTTTAACACGTGAGACGATTCTTACTGATGATCGCACAGAGGTGGGGCTTGTTTGCCGGTTTTCAACCGGCCCCTGGAATGAAATCCAGGATGCATCGTTCTCCCTCGGGCGATCCGAAGAACGCGGGACGGTGATTGCAGACCGCAGCCCGATGCTACGCCCGGATATTTCCGGGCCATGCAGAGCGGGGACGCGCACAAGAGTAACCTCTTGGCGGAAGAGGCAGTTTGGCCTTTTTCTCGCTCCCGGACTAAGCAAACTGTCAAATGGCATCCGGGCCCAAGGTTGATCTTTAACGACCGACACACAACCATGCGGTCAAGGCGAGAGTGGAAGATTCGAACTTCCTAGTCCGGACAATTACCCTGGCCTGGGCTCTCGCTTTACTCCATCAACGAGGTGGCCACCTCTCCGGAATAAACGCCCCCGATGGGATTTGAACCCACGATCTTCGGCGTGACAGGCCGACGCTTTGGACCGCTAAGCTACGAGGACATATGCACAGGAAGGTGCACCTTCCTGGCAAACCGCATCGACAGAGCAATGCGGGTGGTACCGGTTACCAGCCGGAAAGTTAGCATTCGGAACCCGGAATGCCAGAGGGGACCACATCGGATCAGGTCGGTAGCCCCGCATTCAGCCTCAGCGGGATTTGGCACACGGTACGTCTCCGGTGGGACCTACATTTGCTGGTCAAGGCTGATGAGTCACCTTGTTGCCCGAAGGCAATGGCGGGGGCAGGATTTGAACCTGCGACCTCCAGGTTATGAGCCTGGCGAGCTACCGGACTGCTCTACCCCACATCAAGAGTTTAGCCTTTCGGCTAAAAAGTAAACGGCGAAAGCCGTATGGAGTGTACGGGGATTGAACCCGTCAACTTTGCCGTCCCGTTTCGGGTTTTCAGCAAAAGATGCTACCTAGCACCCCAATTTTGCCGTCAGGCAAATACTCCGTACGGGATTCGAACCCGTGATTTTCACCTTGAAAGGGTGATGGCTTAGACCGCTTGCCTAACGGAGCTTGTTCCTAGGTATTTAACCCAGGCGGTGAGCCACACTTTAACGTCCTTAGGGAGTGACTCTGGACGCGAGACCTCGTGGTCTCGATTGCGGTATTTCATTCAATTTTCAAGGTTCGTGGCGGAGCGAAGCTCTCAACCACCCCCTTACTATAGCCGGTTTGGGCCAGGAAGTAAAGGGCGGGTAACCGAACCTCCCGCAGGCGGGAGAGCAAGATGCGCTTTCGATCACCCTTCTATCATAGCCCGTTTGGGCCAGGAAGTAAAGGGGTGATAACCGAACCTCAGCGAGAGCTGGGGCGGAAACCACTCAGTGAGTTGAGCGTTGACGGCGTCAACCTTCTCACGCAAAGTGGTGGCATCTTGAGTTTGCAATGTTCGGTGAGGTGAGGGCGCCCCTAGTCCCCTCAATTTGACAGAGTCTGGTTCAGTGGTCTTGCTGAGAGCCGCAGGGTCCACCGATGTAACTATCATAGCCCGTTTCGGCGGAAACCGAAAGGGGGGAGAACCGAACCTTGGAGTTCGGTTTACCGAACCTTTCTTTTTGAAAGAAAAGGTGCGGAAATTGATCCGACCGGATTCGAACCGGTGACACTTGCTTTCGGAAAGCAATGCTCTATTCCGCTGAGCTACGGATCAGTTGTGATTATCGCTGAGACGCTTTCGCCTAGAGTAGTTATACCCTTGTTGATTGCGCCTCAGATGCGCTCACTTGCGCAGAGGGGATTTGGCGTAAGCTTGAAACACAGCGGTAATGGTAATGAAGGCAAAGAAGATGCCGATGAAACCAACCACGGTGGTCAGGTCGCCTTGAAAGTTGAGAGTGTCAGGAGTCATTGTCGTTATCGTTGTTTTTGAAGAAGTCGGGTTTGGGGCCAAAAATGGCGTAGAAAAGAGCGAACACCCACAGTGCCCAAAGCAGAATCAGGGTCACACTCCGTACTGCCATTTGTAGGACTGAATCACCCAGCGTTGCACTGCGATGACAACTTCGAAGTCAAGGTCTTCGGAGCCTTCGATGTCGCCGTCTTCGATGCAATTCCGAACGTTCTCCCAGTAATCGTGACCTTGAGGGGTGCTTATCCAACGAAAAGCTTGATCAAGGTTGTCAGCATCGGGAGCTTCCAAGAAGTCTAGAGCAGCACGGCGATCAAACAACTCAGGAAGTTTGTCCTTGGCCTCTTTTTCGGCGAGCAGTTTGTTCAGCGCATCGAGGCGCTCTTGCAGACCGCGGATCTCTTGTTGGATGTTCACCTTGGTTTTCAACTTAGTCATGTATCTACTATAGCGCCTTTCGGCGGAAAAGAAAAGGGTGGGAACCGAACCTCGGAGTTCGGGTAACCGAACCGAACTCAACCGTTGAGAATGTCGAGCATTTGCTGGCGGTATGCGTCGGCTTGTTGAACGATGTCTAGGCCTCGGTCACATGAGTCAATGTCGTATTGAGTCATTTCCAGAGAGAAAATCACCCGGTCAAGCAAAGAGCTCAGCTGCTCAATCTTTTGTTCGTCGTTAGTCATTGCTCCTCGATGGTTAAACACATTTTGTCTTTCATCCAGCTCAACCCTGTGGCCTTTTCCATTTCAGCGATGGCGGCCTCAATGTCAAGTTTTGACACAGTGTACACCGGATCTGGTTTAGGGACCCTGGTAAAAGGTTCATATTCGTGATGGTTGTACATTTTGTAGAACCGGTACGTCTTTGAAAGACTTTTGGATTGACTCACCTCTTTCAAAAGTAGTAGCCCGCTTTTTCTAACGCTTCTAACGCTTCGCGAACCTCTTCGATTTCCTCATCCCATGCATACATGCCGTCCAAGCTGGACAACCTCGCCGCTAATGCTTCGAAACTGAGCATGACTTCATTTTTGTTGCTATCGGCTTTCACGTTAGTTCCGTTTTCATCTCTCATACACTTACTATAGCGCCTTTCGGATTCGGGCGAAAGGGGGCAAACCGCCCCAAACGGTTCGGTTAACCGGCCAGGGTGGCGTCCAGTCGCAGCCCATCGCGAAAGATTGCCTCAACCAGATGAGTTGGTGCCTCGTGAAGCAGCTTCAGCGAAGCAAGCGTGTCAGCGCGAAACATTTTGACAAGTTCTTCGCGGATGCGCTCCACGGACACTCGGCTCAAACTCTCCGCAGCAAACTTGCTGAAGACAACGTGACGGGTAACCTCGGTCATTTGAAAGTCTTTGGTCACCTCAAAACGCAGAGCGCGCATTACTCGCAGTCCATCTTCGTGAACCCGGGTGTACGGTGCACCGACAAACCGCAGCTTGCGATGACGCAGGTCGTCGAGACCGCGAAACAAGTCTACGGTGCGCCCATCAACCGTGCGCGCAAGAGCGTTAACCGTGAAATCACGGCGCGACAGATCGTCTTCCAGAGAACCCGGCAGAACGTAATCGGGCCTACGGCCATCAGAGTAGGGACCATCTTTGCGTGCGAGAACAAAATCAGCGACTTTGGTGCGCACAGCCAGCGGGTGATCGCTGGGGACTTGGGCGCGAATGGTTAGAAACTCCGGACGGGATTCAAAGATTTTGAACCCTTGGGCCGTCAGATCTGCTTCCAGGTCGGCAAAAGCCGAGGCAGCATCTTCGTAGGCGCCAGCAGGAGCAACCACGGTGAAGTCTACGTCCTTGGAATCAACGCCAAGGAAAGCATCGCGGACGCACCCACCAACCTCGTAGAATTGAAAAATTGTCATTCTTTTAGAGTTGTGGTTTGAGGGGGCGCTCAGGCGAGCACGGTTTCAATCACGTTTTCAGAGAAACCAAAGTATTCCCGGATTGCGATGGGGCGGCCAGTTTCGGCAGAAACATCGAAGGCAATGTCACGGGCTTCGTCAAGGTTACCGTAAGCTTCACCGTCAACGGTGGAATCGTCATCGGAGAGCATCAGAGAGTAGTTAGGCATGTCGTAGTAAAAGGTTTTGTCGTTCATCGTAAATATACTATAGCGCCTTTCCACCGGTTGCGAAAGTAGGGGGAACCGCCCTAGGCGGTTCGGTTAACCGAACCCCGGTCAGAAGCGGTTCGGATTGTACTTGTTCAGCAGGTGAAACACGTAGTCATCCGGGGCTTCTCCAAGGTCTCCGCCCTCAAAAGGAACAACCTCAACAAAGTTGCCGAACTTTGCGAGTTTTCGCCCGGCTTGATCGTTGTCACAAACAACAACCACAGGACGCGCCAGCATTTGAAGCCAGTTGGTCAGATCCCTGGGCGGATTGTTGCAACAAACAGCGAGTGCGGATTGTCCAACTTCGGTGAGGCGAGCAGCGTCAAATACTCCTTCGGTGAGGAACACCGGGCCTTTGCTTTGCGCAAGGGATTCGACACCCCAGACCGAATGAGTTGGGTACTTGCGGTAGGTGTAATAGCGAGCGGCTTTGGGATTGAGCCGCTGGTAATCTTCCTTTTTGAGGTCGGGTCGGTGCTGGTGGTAACCGGAAAGTTTCCCATCCACGGTCCAAAAATAGAACGTGGCTGTGCGCTCAACTTCGTCAACGATGGGCCGGTGAAGCTCAAAGTTGACGTGGCGGCGCTTGAGGTAGCTCTCTACGGTTTCCAGTTCAGGCATCTTCGTCGTTTTCGTCTTCGTCTTCGTCTTCGTCTTCGTCTTCGTCTTCGTCTTCGTAATACCAGTCGGTGTTAATGCTTACAGGACCGAAAGTGAGCAGGCCGTCTTCGGCGTGAACTTCGTAGTTTTCGAGAGAGCCGATGACTTGAATCACTTGTGCCAAACCTTGCTCTTGCAACAGGTAAGCATCGACAAGCTCATCGCGGATGTCGCTCAGCCGAATAGCACCGATGGTTCCGGAATCCACGCCGTAAGACCGGCCTTGTTGATCTTGATACGACCCGTCACCGTGAGCGGTAGAAAGTAGAAAGAACTCGCGCCCATCTTCCAACTGAAAATGCTTCTCAGAGTTGTCAAAAGGGACGATGGAGCAAACTTCGTCCCAAACGTCGTGCATGACGTAGCAAAGGTCGCCGACGTAGTAAGCAGTGGTTTCAGTCATGTAATAACTATAGCGTGTTTCAGGTGGGACGTCAAGTAGTGAAAACCGAACCGTCTCAGCGGCTCCCCTGGCGCTCTCTGCGGCGCCGCAGCTCATCCCCGTAGGTGGCTGCCTGGTCGCTGTAGAAGCCCTCTCGCACGGGGTTCCAACCCCTCATAGCGGCTTCCGCCTGACGGCAGTCCCGAGCCGCGTAAAGCAGCTCGGCGTCGCTCATGGCTTTGGCTTGAGCCTCCCACTTGGCGAAATCTTCCGGAGTGACGTAATCTTGAATCATGTATACATTATAGCCCCTCCCGGCGAAACCGGAAAGGGCGGGGGCCGAACCTTGAGGTTCGGTTTACCGAACTAAATCAAAGATCGTCGATTCGGTTCCAGTAGGCTTCAGCCAACTCCAGCTCCATTTTCCAGTCTTTTGATTGACACTCTGTTGTGCATAGCGTCGATTTCGAGGTTGTCCCCCTCCGCCCAACCAAGGGCTTGAAGAAGGTCATCAGGGATTGGAAGAATGAGGTTGCCATACTCGTCGGACTCGCATTGAACAGTGAACGCGGACTCATGCATTGTTTTCTTGAATTTGAAGATTAAGGTTAGGGTGGATCATTAGCATATCGTTGCGCATGTTTTGGATACGCTGGCGATTACTGTTGCTGGAAGAAAGTTCAGCGTGGACTTTCAAGATGCTTTTACCATTCATCTCCACAAGTTTGAGCACGCCTGGGGGGAAATTTCTGGGTGGAATCATGGCACCATCTGAAGAATCTCGCATCGGCTGGCTTCAGCCTCCACGGGTACAATGAGAACTTCATCCATGTCTTCGCCTTCCTCATGAAGGGAGCGAAGTACGCCACCTACTGAAAGAAACCTTTTGCCATTGTTGCTCCAGTTTTGGCCATCCCAGCTGGATCCGTTAGCCTTCAGAACGAGGAACATTGGACGATAGAACTCTGAACCCTATTATAGGGGCACAAAAGCCTCGTAAATCAATGACCAAGAGCCGCAAGAAGCAGGTACTGAAGTTGGAGAACTTCGCTAGCCATAGACTGAAGCAGGTCGGCAAGACCTGTCATGCGGGGGTCGTCTTTAGCTGTGGAAGCGAAGTTGAAGAACAAAGTCAGAACGGAGGACAGAGCCATAACATAATCTAGGTTCAACTCAAGAAGCGTCTTACAATCAAAGAAACCCATGGAGATGCCGGGACCGCTGAGTTCAGCAAAATCGGGGTCGTAGCCGCAAGCGCGCAGACGTTCTACGAGACCGTCCATCAATTCGGAGAGGGATCCGTAAACACGCTCAAACAGTAAATGAGACTCGTAGTAGTTCGGACCTCTGACGTTCCAATGCGAGACTTGAGACACAATGGAAGCGTCATTGAGAGATTTCACCGCTTTGCGGGCGTACACCAAGAAATTGTCGTCCATGAACCAAACCGTCACAAAGGTATTTTACCCGGGAGGGTGCTCAACTTGGATGCAGAAGTGCTCTGCATTTTCTCTGTCAAAGTGGGTTGCGCATCGAATACAGCTCAAGCGTAACGTTTGTGCCGTCTTTTCTCACTGCCAAATGTTCACGACTAGGGTCATAGTTTGCAAGCGTTTCCATTAACTTCTCGGAAAACACGTCAACGCCCTCAGAGTCAGGCATCGTATTGACAAACTTACAAACTTCGTCCCACGGAAGGAAACTGCAATCCGTTTCGTCGTAAAAATGACACCCGCGAAGGTTTCTAAATTGGTGGCAGCTACGAATTAGGTGGTCCATATTGATCACTCATGGGAACTAAAACGCCCCCGATTCTGATCTTGCGAACAGAACGCGGGGGGCTAATTAGCGGGCCGGAACGATAAGACGCATCGACCCCGTTCAGCTCAGGATTAGACTCGCAACCGTGTATAGCATCGTGCCTTGAGCCGTTTTCCATGTTCAGTAGGTAATGGTATATTTGCCTTGGGCGCCCTCGACAATCTTGAAGGGGAACTTCTTGGCCTCTGTGCCCGGGGGAGAATCGTAAAAGATTCCGCTAATGGTTTTGCCATCGGGTGAGAACAAATAGTTGTTCATGGAGTTGGGTGGGTTGCCCTCGCTGTCGGTGACCGAAGTTACACCGTCAAGGTAGACAGAGGAGATGACCTTTTTCCAGAAAGTTTCCATCTTGGACGACATGTCGCCTTCCTCTGCGAAGTTGTAATCCTCCTCGTTGAACTCAATGGTTTCTTCCGCAAACTCGTAGTCCAACTTAGAAAGTTGAATCTCGTCGATCTCCGTGTCAGGGATCACGTTAGGGTCAACCTTGAGCAGGGTGATGACTGCTTCTCTGTACTCCTCGTAGGTGGGTTTCTCGGGCAAATCCGCCACCGAAATCAAGTCCAGGGCGCTAATTGTGCCATCCGCGTACTCGAAACGCAGAGAGTCCAGGTAACCGTCGGGGATGGTGGAAGGGTTGCCACCGGTGGCTTCCCAAAGCATGTCTGCCACCCGCTTTGCGGTTTCTGCGTTGTAACTGTCTTGACCGTACTTTGGGTTGAGGTCCATTGAAGCCGAGCTGAATTATCTTAATTTGATTTTACCCTTTTTCAAGGTCAGGTAAACGCTCAGTTGATTTCCCGCCACTGGAAAGCCGCACCGCAAGTCGCGTTGGTCCCGAGCGAAGTTGCCCGAACCAGGAAAGCTTGAGAGTCGTTGGCGGCGATGTTTTGCGCAATAAACCCTTTCTTAGAGGCTACAGGGATGGCGATGTTCGAAAGGCCCGGAGCATTATTACCCTGACCTGCAGGAACAAAGAAAGATTCTTCAATCTCGTCGTCAGGAGAGGCCGTATAACCGGTGGGAGAGATGTTGTACTCTACACCAGAGTAAATGCTTTCTGATAACCAGGAGCCACCGGTGATTGATGTGTGGGAATTGACGCGAATAAAGTCAATCCTTACTCCAGACACAGGCGAAATACAGGAAACCGGACCCGGACGCACAGTGAGGCGGTTGGGTTTAGTGTTGAAAGTGTTGGAGAGACGGATTGCCATCATAGGCAAAGTCGCGCCCAAGTCACCCACTGCGCGAAGAGAAGTTGAACGGGCAAAATCCAGACCGCTTTCTACGTAACCGCCCTCGGTAGACACCGTGCCGCAGATAAGGTACATCGTAGCAACTGCACCGGGTGTACCTGTCGCCTTCATTTCCACACGCAAAGGTAGAGAGGGCAGCGACCAGTAAGCTGTACTCAGGATGTTGCTGTGGTAAAACTCGTGAGCAACAACAAAGACACCATTATGAACAAAACCAGTGCGAACTCGACCCACTCCCAGCCACTGAAAGTCAGCGAACCATAGCTGAGTTTTGGTTGTGTCAAGGTTGAAGCCACTGGGGCCTGTACCGTCGCAACGGTCAACATTCCAGTCGGCTTGAGCAATTGCAACCTCGCTGAAGGACCCTCCAATGTTTGAACGTAGCACCATTCGCTTTGTTCCGTTGCCCGTTAGCTCAAAGTACACCCCGTTCGTGGAGTCAAACAGACCGGCTTTCTTGGAAACGTTTGAGACTGCTGACCCAAAGACGAAACTGAGCAAATTAAGCTGAGACTTCCCTGGCTGATAACTGTGGTACATTCGAGACTGACGAGCAATCAAGTCCGTGGCACCGGTGCCCAGAGTAAGCAACGTTGCAGAAAGATTACCTACAAAAGAGGCGCTGGAGCCTGCTCCAGAGGACTCAGTGAGGAAGTCTGTATTGTGGCCGTAGATTGTCTTGTAGTCGGCAATCGTGTACAATTCGCTCACCCGCTGCCGACCGAAAGCGTCTAACGCACCATAAAAGTCTGTAGGAAGCAAAGAATTGGATGCTCCAGTTGTTTCATTGACCAGAATTTGAAGGCGGTCGCTGGCTTGACAGTATGACGTGTTACCTTTCAATGTCAGCACTGTATGACCGTTTGCAGCGGCCAATGTCGCTCCAAAATTGTCGTTCTTCGGGTCATAGACGATGGAGTTGGTTGTAACGTCTATAATCTGGGTGAAGTATTCGAGAGCGTAGATACCGGGAAGAGTGATTGTACCGAACCCTTCGGGCCCAGGCGCAAACGTGTAGGAGGTGAGAAGTTGCACGAAAGACTAAAAGAAGAACAAAGTTTAAGCGACACGCATGATGTATGCGAGAGCGTAGTAAGGGGGTAGGTTTTTATTCGTGCCGGATTCCCCTGCCGTAGAAGTAAGCCCTCCCGTAACAGTGTTTATGATGGCTCTATTGTAGAGAGCGCCACCTGGTTGGGCGTTCAAATTCTCATTACTTCCTACAATGTGGCTGTGACTTACCACCACAGCGTCTTTGGATCCGCCTGTTTTTGTTGCAGAGCCTGTGACAGTTGTAGCCGATTTATTATTTCCGTCGATGATTGCATCGCCACTGGCCCCGATTACGAACGCATTACGTAAGTCCGGGGTGCCGCCAGTGCCGTCACAAAGAGCCCAGTTTGAGGGGATAGAGATTACAGTTCCTGACCAAAGAACAATCGCACCAATAGGTACGGCGGCCTGAGCAGCGTCGTAAGCAACCTTTGCTGCTGCTGCAGTTGCAGCGGTGGTGGTGCTTGTGCTGCTAACGCTATCCGTAAGCCGAACAACCCCGGCTTTGGATGTTGTTGCGCCAATGAATTGTGATAGCGAGGACATTTGGCTCTCAACGTCTGTCTAAGAGACTTATACCCGGGATCCCCTAAATCACAGTCCAAAAAGAGTCGGTGGGAACTGTCACAACAACACCTGACTCGATTGTTACAGGGCCGGCGGTCATGGCATTCTTACCGGTGGTGATTGTGTAGCTAGCGGTAACCGACCGGTCATTCTCGTAGAAAACAGCATTACCGTTACCCCCCATAGCCGCTCCGGCACCCCAGCGAAGACCCGTGGGTTGCGAGGAGTCGGCAATTAGAACGTACCCGTTTGAGCCAACAGGAAGGCGGGATGGAGTGGATGACGAAGTCGCCGAGATGATGTCACCTTTGGTTGTAAGTAAACTCTTAGCAATGGCTCCAGCAGCCGTATCATAAGCAGTTTTTACGCTGTTAGGTGTAGCGGCTGTGCTTGTGCTTGTGCTACCGACGGAATCAGTTAGCGCTACAATTCCGGCTTGAGAGGTCGTTGCGTTGAGAAATTGCGAAAGGGTGGACATTCAACCTACTGCGCACTTTGCCTATTAAGTTTATACCCCCCCTTTTTTTTTTCGGTTAATAAGAGAAGAAAGAAAACAGAGGGGGGGAGCAAGGTTAAACTTCACTCGATAGCTCAGGCCACAAAGCGAAGTCGGAACTTGTCACATAAACGGCCAGCTCGTTGGTGTTCGAAGTCTCTTTGATTCTGTCGATTTTGACTTTGGAAGAAGCTCTTACATTTTCGCGCCAGGCTTTGACTTCAGGG
>Ga0129336_10000259_pt1 | contig 29609 bp, 28 predicted proteins | sample CPB6_02_DNA_FD_96878 | JGI IMG/M metagenome (GOLD analysis project Ga0129336, IMG submission 96878) | Freshwater to marine salinity gradient microbial communities from Chesapeake Bay, USA - CPBay_Sum_0.6_0.2_DNA | ecosystem: Environmental > Aquatic > Marine > Coastal | place: USA: Chesapeake...
CCGTCGTAGACTACGACGTTGATAGGACGGGTGTGGAAGCGTGGTAACACGTTAAGCTTACCGTTACTAATAGCTCAATTGGCTTGATTTATGCACTGAAAAAATTTTTAGATACAAATTACAATGTTTAAGAATTGAAATGTCTATTAATAATTTAATTAAATTTTCAACTAAAGTTTTGTAATACAATGTTTAATCTACAATAACTTTTAAGTTTTCGTTATGGATTTGATTAAGTTCCGCAGTTGGCTGGTACTTAGAAATTTTTACATCTAAGATTGAAAAACTTTTATTGTTAATGAATTTCCTAAATATTTTGCCTATATTTTTATTTTTTGAAACTTCAAAGTATTTAAATTCAAATCCTTTAGATATATTTTTTATATTTGGTGCACAGTAGCCATTTTCAATATCATTTCCGTAAGTTTTCTTAAAAGTTTGAAGAGTTCCTAAAAAAGTATTTCCTAGTGATGCATTATTGAGAACCACTATTTTAATAGGAATTTTGTTTGTTTTTATAAAATTTAGTTCTTGCACATTCATCATAAATCCACCGTCTCCAATAAATACTAAATTTTTGTTATTATCGTTTCTTACATAATGCCCTGCTATTCCAGAGCAAATAGCATGACCCATAGCTCCATGACCGCAATGATTAATAATTTTTTGGCCTTTTTTATTCAAAAAAGACTGAAAAAACCATGTTTCGTGAGCACCTATATCAACATGTAAATTAAAATTTTTATTTACATATTTTGATATTTTATTGAAAAAAATAAAAGGATTAATATTTTCTTGTGAAATTTTTTTTCTATATACTTCAATTTTGTAAGATTTTTTTTTTATTTCTGCAGCTCTATTTCTCCATTTAATACTTTTTTTTCTAATTTTTAAATTTTTTAATACATTTTTTATAGATAGATTAATTCCTAAGTTTATTTTAATTAAAGGTGATTTTAATTCTGTTTTGTCGATATCAATAGCAACTATTTTGGCGTTTTTACCGAATTTTCCAAATATATTTTTTACAGCAAATCTCTGTCCGAAGGTCACAATTAGATCCGCTTCTGCACAAAGCAAATTAGCTGATCTATGACCATTTCTTCCAATCGACCCTATATTTAATTTATTAGAAGAAGCAGCTATATCTTGAGACATCCATGTTGTTACAAAAGGAATGTTATTTTTTTCAATTTTTTTTAATATTTTTTTTGATAAATCAGGATTTTTTATTCCACCGCCAATTAAAAAAACTGGTTTAGATGAATTTAAAAGTAATTTTTCTAATTTTATTATTTTTTTGAATTCTTTCACTTCTTCTTTTTGGTTTTCCGCAGAAGGAGAATATGATTTGATTTTTTTGGTATTAATTTCTGATATTTGTATATTAAATGGTATATCCAGCAAAACTGGACCTGGTCTGCCAACTTTGGATAAGTGGTAAGCTTTTTCTAACTCGTATTTAATGTTTTTAGGATCTTTTATTTGAACTGCGTACTTAGAAACGCTCTTAAAAATATTTACCACATCAGTTTCTTGGAACCCAAACTGTCTATAGTTTTTATTTTTTTTAATATGAAACTGTCCAACTTGCCCTGTAATAAAAAAACAGGGCACTGAATCATAGTAAGCAGAACAGAAACCGGTTAATAAATTAGTTGCTCCGGGCCCACTTGTAGCAAGACCTACGCCATAACCGCTTAATCGCGCATAAGTATCCACTTGCATTGACAATGATTGTTCATGATGAGGCACGATATAATTAATAGATTTATCCTTACCTATTTCATTGATAAGATTCATTATCGCCCCCCCTTGAAAAACAAAAAAATCCTTTATTCCTTTAGATTTAAAAAATTTAATTATATAAGTACTGACTTTCACGGGCACTACTTTATCTGTAGTTTTGTCATAATACAAACTGATATATATTAATTAATATATATTCCTAAATAAAACTAAAATAAAAACAATGGTACATTTGTCTATTGTTGATTTATTAAATTTAAATACTTAAAAATAATGATTTATATAACTGGTTCTAATGGATTTATTGGAAAATCATTGTGCAATTTATTAAATAAAAAAAAATTAAAATTTAAAAAAGTTAAAATAAGAAAAAAAATAAAACCAAATATTATAGAAAAGTTATCTTCTAAAAATCAAAATATTTTAATTCATCTTGGCTGGGGAAAAATGGACGATCCTTGGTCAGTTTACCATGAAAAATATAATTATATAAACTCAGTAAGACTTTTTAGGCTAGCAAAAAAATTAAATTTTAACAAAATTATTTTTTGTGGATCAATTAATGAATATGGTGATAAAGTTGGAAAAATAAAAGAAACAACAAAGCCAGGAAATATTGAGACACTTTACGCAAAATCTAAACTAAGATTAACTAATTTTGGTTTAAGATTTTTTAGAAACACTAATACAAAATTTTACACTGTTAGACCTTCATATGTTTATGGTCCATTTCAAAGAAAAGGTACTCTTGTTGATTTGTTAATAAAAGCCTGGAAAAAAAAAAAATATATAAAAATGACTAAATGCCAAGGTTACAGAGATTATATTTTTGTAGATGATGTTGCGAATGGAATAATTAAAATATTATTAAATAACTGCAAAAAGAATTGTGATATTTATAATTTAGGATCACAGAGATGTATAACTATAAAAGATTTTATACTTTCTTTATCTAAAATTTTAAATTTTGATAATTGTTATTTAAAGTTTGGATCAGTGCCTGAAAAAAGAGAGCAAAAGCAATTGAAGTCTTATTTAGTTACTGAAAAAGCTTGTAAAATTTTAGGATGGAAGCAGCAATATACTTTAAAAAAAGGATTAAAAAAAATTTATCTATCATTAAAATAGTTTCTATAAAATTTTAAAATATCCTTATAATTCTATTAAAATTGTATTTAGATTTATATTTAGTTTAATTTTGTAAAAAAAAATAGTTAATGTTATTTATAATTATTTGATACGAGAATAAAATTTTTAAATTAAAAATAAAATGATCAAAAAAGCTGTAATATTATGTGGCGGCTATGGAACTAGATTAGGTAAAATTACGAAAAATAATTCTAAAGCGATGATTATTGTTTCGGGAAAGCCATTTCTTGAGCATCTAATTATTCAATTAAAAAAAAATGGAATAAAGATTATTTTTTTACTTGTTGGTTTTAAAAGAGAAAAAATTATTAATTATTTTGGTGATGGTGAAAAATGGGGTGTCAAAATATATTATTCATACAATCCACCTGATTGCAAAACAGGATTAAGGATTTTTCACATAAAAAATAAAATTCGGAGTAATTTTTTGATTCTTTATTGTGACAATTATATTCCTTTTAATTTAAATAAAGTCTTAAAAATATTTAAAAAAAATAAATCCTTAATCACGTTAACCGTGGCAAGAAAAAAACGAGGTAATGTAAAATTTATTAAAAATTCAAATATTATTTATTCTATAAAAAAAAGTTTTAGCAATAACCATGTAGAAATAGGTTATATGTTAGCTAATAAAAAAATTTTGAAATTTTTTGATAATAAAAATTTAAGTTTAAGTTTTTATTTAAAAAAAATTAGTCTAAAAAATAAGGTATCAGCATACGAAACACCCAATAATTATTTGAGTATTTCAGATCCAGAAAGATTAAAAAAAACTAGAAAAATTTTTAGAAATAAAAAAATTATATTAGTAGACAGGGATGGAGTTTTAAATAAAAAAAATAAAAATTTTTTCTATGTAAGAAACACAAAAGAACTTTTATTTAATGATAAAATACTATCTATACTAAAAAAATTCCCTAATTATAAATTTATTTGCATTACAAACCAGGCAGGTATAGCCACCGGACAAGTTTCCAAAAAAAATTTAGCTAAGATAAATTCAACATTAAAAAAATATTTAAAAAAAAATGGGATTAATTTGATTAAATATTATGTATCTGAAGATCATTACAAATCTAAAAGTTTTTATAGAAAACCAAACCCCGGTAATTTCATTAAAGCCTCAAATGAATATAATTTTTTGTTAGATAAAACTTTTTATATTGGAGATGATATAAGAGATGTGGAGGCTGCCTACAATGCCAATACTAAATGTTTCTTTTTAAATAATAAAATCAATATAAAAAAAAAATTTAATAATATAATTAGAGGTTCGTTATATTCTGCATTGCAAAATTATATTTAAATAGAATAATAATGATAGAAAGTACTCAAATAATTTTATAAAACTATGAAAAATATTCTTGTTACAGGCAATCTTGGTTACATTGGTAGTGTATTAACAGATTACCTTATAATAAGGGGTTATAATGTTATTGGTTATGATTGTGGTTTTTTTAAAAATTGTAAAATAAAAAAAACTAATAAAATAAAAAATCAAATCATTAAAGATATCAGAGATATTTCAGAGCAAGATTTAAAAAATATTGACTGTATAGTTCATTTAGCAGCTTTATCTAATGATCCGTTGGGACAATTTGATAAAAAAATTACTTATGACATTAATTATTATGCTACTATTAAGTTAGCAAAATTAGCAAAAAAAAATAACATCAAAAAATTTATATTTATTTCCACTCAAAGTATTTACGGAATTTCAAAAAAAACAAAAGAATTAAGAGAACATGATTTTAAGAATCCGATAACTGCGTATGCTAGATCTAAGTGGTTGGCAGAAAAGCGTCTGAGTAAAATTTTTGACAGAAATTTTCAAGGTATAATCTTAAGACCCGCAACAGTGTTTGGCCCAAGTCCTAGATTTAGATCTGATATTATATTAAATAATTTTGTAGGCTGGGCTTATAATAAAAAGATAATTAAAATTTTTTCTGATGGTTCTCCATTTAGGCCCATATTATATATTAAAGATCTTTGTAACTTGATCATTGAAATTATAAAAAAAGATATTAAAAGAATATCTGGAGAAGCATTTAACGTAGGTTTGTATAAAGCAAATTATTCTGTTCTAGAATTAGCAAAAAAAGTTAAAAGTTTAAGTAAAAAAAATATTAAAATTATAATTAAAAATAACGCCGGCAATGATCAAAGAACTTATAAAGTATCTTTTTTAAAAATAAAAAATTTTTTTTTAACAAAAATGCTAAATCATAAAATTATTTCAGAAGGTATTAAAGAGTTATTTGTTTTTTATAAAAAAAATAAAATAAATTATTATAAATTTTCAGGTCCTTTAACAGTCAGATTAGAAAAATTAAAATTTTTAAAAAAAAAGAATATAATTAATAAAAATTTAAGATTTGTTAAATGAAATTTTTTCCTCAAAAAATAAAAGGCGTTTTTTTAATTAAACCTTCACCGTTTAAAGATAAAAGAGGAATTTTTAGAAGACATTATTGTTTTCAATCTATAAAAAAAATAGGATTAAAGTCAAAAATTTTACAATCAAATCTATCTTTTAACAAATTAAAATATACTTTAAGAGGCTTTCATTATCAGTTATCTCCGAAATCTGAGGATAAGATATTATCTTGTTTAAATGGCTCCATCTATGACATCGTTGTTGATCTTAGAAAAAATTCAAAAACATACATGCAATGGGAGTCTTTTCGGCTAGATGAAAAAAATATGTTTTCAATTGTTATTCCACGAGGATGCGCAAATGCATTCATGACTTTAAAGGATAAAACATTGATACATTATTACTGTACTAATAATTATAATATTCAATATGAAAGAGGAGTGAGATTTAATGATCCTAATTTTAAATTTAAGTGGCCACATAGCCCAATAAATATTTCAATCAAAGATAAAAACTGGCCAGATTATTAGTTTAATAATTTAAATTTATGAGAATCTTAATAACTGGAGGAACAGGTTTTATTGGCACAAGTTTAATAAAAAAATTAACAAATTCAAAACATGAGATACTTGTTTTAACAAGACAAAAAAAAAAAAGATTTAAAAATATTTTTTTTTACAAATGTGATTTAAACAAACAACAAACCTATAAAAAAAAAATTGAAAAATTTAAACCAGAATGTTTAGTGCATTTAGCCTGGCAAGGAATACCAAATTTTTCAAGATATAATTGCGATAAAAATATAAAAAATTCTAAAACTTTAATAAAATTTGTTTTAAAAAATAAATTTTGTAAGAAAATTATTGTTTCAGGGTCTTGTTTTGAGATTTTGAAGAATAAAGGAAAAAGTAACGAAAAAACGAAAATTTGTAACGACAATTATTTTTCTAGGTCAAAAAATTATCTAAGATTTTGGCTTAAAAATTTGAGCAAGAGATATACTTTTGATTATATTTGGCTAAGGATTTTTTATGTTTACGGTCCAGGACAGAGATGTAATTCTTTAATACCATACGTTATAAATTCATTAAAAAATAATCAAAAACCTAATATTAGTAATTATTCTAATATTATTGATTTTATATATTTAGATGACTTGATAAAAATTTTAAAGTTTTTTATCTCTAAAAAATCAATTAATGGAATTTTTAATGCAGGAAGTGGAAAACCGGTAAAAGTTTATAATATATGTAAATTAATAGAATATAAAATAAATAAAAAAAATATTTATTTTAATAGAAAGTCTTTTAAAGAAAAAAAAACAAAAGTCTATTTTTGGGCTGATAAAAAAAAATTACTTACAACTATGAATTATTTTAATTTTACAAATCTTAGTTTAGGTTTAAGGAAAACTATATTATTTTACAATAAAAATTATTTAAATGCTTAAAAAAATTGTAGTAACAAAGACTCCATTAAGAGTTAGTTTTTTAGGCGGCGGTACTGATATAGCAAATTTTTATAAAAAATATTCTGGGTTGTCTGTAACAAGCGCTATAAATAAATTTGTGTACGTAACTGTAAAAGAGCATGGAAAATTATTTAATAGAAATTTTAGATTAAGCTATTCGAAAACTGAAAATAAAAATAAACTGGATAATGTTCAAAATGATATAATTAGGGAGACTTTAAAATTCATCAAAGTGAATAAACCTTTATATATTTCTTCTATCTCAGATATTCCGGCAAATTCAGGACTAGGATCTTCAAGTGCGTTCACAGTTGGTCTGGTTAAAGCATTATATGAATTTAAAAATATTAAAATTAGTAATTTAAAGATTGCAAAAATAGCGAGTAAAATTGAAATTGAAAAAGTTCGAAGTCCAATTGGTAAACAAGATCAATATTCGACTGCTATAGGTGGATTTAATTCAATATTCTTTAAAAGAAATTCTAGTGTAATGGTAAAAAAAATAAATAAAATAAATTTTATTAACAAGATTTTTGAAAATTCTGTTTTTATTTGGCTGGGCAAAACAAGAAAAACAAATAATATTTTAACAGATCAAAATAAAAATTTTTATTCAAATAAAAAAAAATTAATTAAAATAAAAGAACTAGCAAAAATTTTTTTAAATATTGTTAATCAGAAAGTTTTTTTATTAGATGATATTGCAAAATTAATCGATAGCAGCTGGAATCTTAAAAAAAATTTATCAAAAAAAATAAACAATAAAAAGATTCAAAAAATTTATAATGAATCAATTAGAAACGGTTGTTTGGGCGGAAAAGTATTAGGTGCTGGTGGTGGAGGATTCATGTTAGTTATGTTAAAAAAAAATAGAATTAAAAATTTTATTAAAAATATGAAAAATTATGATAATAAATTAATAATTTCAAAATTTAAATTTGAAGAAAATGGATCAAAAGTAATTGTAAGTTTATAATGATTTTTATAACCGGCATAAATAGTTTTGTAGGTCAAGTTCTGGAAAAAAGCCTTATTAAAAAAAAAATTAAATACCTAGGTATAGATTTAAGTATAAATAATAATGATAATAAGAAAATTCTAGATATAAGAGATAAAAAATTAGTTAATATTATTCCAGAGAATTCAACTATTATTCATTTAGCAGCAATTTCAACTGATAAAGACTGCAGTGATAATAAAATTTTAGCATTCGACGTTAATGTTAGCGGAACAATTAATTTACTTGAATCTGCAATAATCAAAAAAGCCGAAAAAATAATTTTTGCTTCTACTGAATGGGTTTATGGCAACAAAATTAAAAAAGGAGAAAATAAAGAAAATGATAAAATTATTTTGAATAATATTGATTCTACCTATGCTTTAACAAAAATAATTGGAGAAAAGATTCTTTTAAATTATAGGTCATTATTTAAGATAATTGTTTTGAGATTTGGTATAATTTACGGACCGAGAAAAAAGAATTGGAGTGCTTTTGAATCAATATTTAACAGTTGTATTAATAAAAATAATGTTGAGGTCATGTCCAAAAGAACATCTAGAAGATATGTTCATGTTCAGGACATCGTCGATGGCATATTATTAAGCCTTAAGTATAAAGATTCTGGGACTTTTAATTTAACTGGTGATGAAGATTTAACATTAGAAAACTTAATTAAAAATTCTAGTAAAGTTTTAAAAAAAAATATTACTATTTTTGAGAAAAATTCTAAAAGTTATTCAATCAGAAAACCTTCGAATTTATTAGCTAAAAATATGTTAAAATGGAAACCAAATAAAAATTTAAATCAAGGTTTAATAGAATTAAAAAATTTTTTTTGCAATTAAATAAAATAAATTTTTCTAATTTTTTTTTATTATACTTAATAAAATTATAGAACTAACAAAATTTAATGTTTGTAAAATATAATACTTGCAACATTTTTTGCCCTGTACCACACGAATACAGTTTCCTTTTTTATATGGAGAGATTTTTTAATGTTAAAAAAATCTATTTTAAAAAAAATTATTTTTTTGAAAATAATTTTTCAGAACTTAATATTATAGATGTTAATTATATTAATTTTTTTCTAAGAAGTGTAAAAAATTTTAATTCAGATTCTAATAATAAAAAATATATAATATTTTTTTGGAATGGCGATAAACATTATACTCAGTATAAAGAAGAAACTGAATCCTTAAAAAGGATACTAAAAGATAAATTATTTTTGTTTTTTGCTGGCAACGCAAGTAAAAGAAAAAATATTTTATTTTCAGAAAATATAGTTTCAAAAAAAACTCATAAAATAATTTGTTACAATATTAATTTTACTACCAGAATAAAATTTTTTTTCCCTTTAATATTTTCAATCATTGTTTACATAAAAGAATTTTTTGAAAATATTATTATTTATAACAAAAGTATCTGCTTCACTGGCTTGGTAAAAATTTCCAAAAAAAATCATATCGATGTATGGAAAAAAAATTTTAAGTTAAGAAATGTTAGCATAAAAATTCTTAATTTATTAGACAACTACACGTTTGATTTAAAAAATCTTGCAACTACAGTGGATAGAGCAAAGTTTTTATTTAACTCTAAACAATTTAATTCTTTAGATGTCGCAGAAAAATATTTTATTGTGCAAATTTTTTTTAGGAATATTTTTATATTTTTAATGAAGCAAAGTTGTTTATTTTTTCATCAGGATTGGGACGACAGAAGAAATCTTATAAATACTTTTTTTTTTCAAAATCTTATTCATTTAGATTTGGGCTCCACCGCAGGTAATAATGATTCCTACGTAAGAAATTTTATTTTATTAAAATTTAAAAAAAAAATTTTAAAAATCAATGTATTTAACGATATAGATTTAAATAATAAAGTTTCTTTTTCAAAACAAGCAGGTAAAATGTTTAAGCACATTGAATATTTAATGGCTAAAGATATAAAAAATATGAATTTAAAAAATTTAATTAAACTTATATCCATTAAATAGTTAAAACATTAAACACTTGATTAAGCGTATTAATAATTTTTATATTTAAAAATTTAATCATGATAAATAAAAATGTTAACAATTACATAGATCAATTAAGTGAATTTTTAAATAAGATCGATTATAGATTATTAAATAAAATCATTCAGATTATTAAATCTTTAAAACAATCTAAAAAAATTATTATAATTGGAAATGGCGGAAGTTCATCAATAGCTTCGCATGTCTGCGTTGATTTTATTAAAAGTTGTAAAATTAAGGCGGTAAATTTTAATGAATATAATTTAATAACATGTTTTGCTAATGATTTTAAATATGAAAATTGGGTTAAAGAAGCTTTAAAGATTTATATGAAGAAGGGTGATTTAGTAATTTTAATAAGTAGTAGCGGAACTTCTCCTAACATTATTAACGCAGCAAAATATGTAGTTTTAAAAAAAAATAAACTAATTACTTTATCGGGTTTTAAAAAAAATAATAAATTATCACTTTTTGGTGATATTAATATTTGGGTTAATTCAAAAAATTATAATATTATTGAGACTGTGCATTATATATATTTATTATCTATTATAGAAAATTTTCGTCTAAAATAAAATTTACTCTTAAAAAAAATTTATGCACCTATTAATTTACTTTATAAAATTATATTTATTTAGATTTTATTATGGTTTAATCAAAAATAGATATTCAAAGAATAATATTCTTTTTAAACAAGATGTAAATATAACTAGAATTTCGATTGTAAATTATTTTATTAATAATCATAAGAATAAAAAATTTTTGAAGTATCTTGAAATTGGATGCGCTAATAATAAACTTTTTCATAAAGTTAATTTAAATAATAAAGCAAAATATGGTGTTGACCCCATTCAAGGGGGCAACATCAGAAAAACCTCAGATGATTTTTTTAGAAATAATAAAATTTTTTTCGATATTATTTTTATTGATGGAGATCATAGATACTTTCAAGTACAAAAAGATATAATAAATTCAATTAAGTGTTTAAAAAAAAATGGAATTATATTGATACATGACTGTACCCCGGCAAATTGGGAGTCTGAACATGTACCAAGATTTACTGAAGGTTGGAGCGGAGATGTTTGGAAAGCTGCTTATGAATTGACCAGGAGTCCCAATAACTTTTTCAGAGTTATTCAATGTGAATCTGGAATAGGATTTCTAAAGATATTTGATAATTTTCATTATAAAAAAAATGATAGTTTGAAATACAAAAGATTTAAAGATTATTATAATTTATATCATAAAAAGATTAAATTTGTTTCTTTTAAAGAATTACTTAACCAAATAAAAATTTAATGAATTTTCTATATTAAATAATTTATATGTTAACTAATATTAATCTATTTTTTAAAATTATTACTAATAAAGAAAAATTTTTTTTCGTTATTATTATATTATTATATTTATTTTTAACGTTTCTAGAGACGGTTGGGATATCTTTAGTTGTTCCAGCCATTTATCTCTTGTCTGATTATAATCAGAATAATTTTATTTATAAATATCTTAATGATATAAAAATTTATTTTAGTTTTTCGGATATTTTAAATATTTTTTTTTTTATTTTTTTCGTTTTTTTTTTATTTAAATTTTTTGTATCTATTTTTATTAATTTGTTAACATATAACTTTGTTTATTCAATTCATTTAAAATTTTCAAATATCCTTCTTAGAAAAAATATTGAATTACCATTAATTAGATTTTCAAAATTGAACCATGCAAAAGTTAATAAAACTTTAATTAATGATATTCAAACTTTTACTGGAGGGTTTCTGCTACCATTTTTATTGTTGTCATCGGAACTAATTATAATCATCGGATTAGTAATTTTTTTATTAATATATTCAATAAAAATAACTTTTATTGTCACTTTTTTTATCTTATTTGTGTTTATTGTATTTTTTTATTTTACAAAAAAAACAACAAAATATTATAGAAATTTACAATTGGAAAGTGGTGAAAAAAAAATCCAAATCATTCAAAATTCATTAAGATCATTTATAGAAATTAAAGTTCTTAAAATTGAGAATTATATTCTTAGTAAATTTAGTAAAGAAAATTTTTTGGAATCAAAGTCTACTAAAATAAGCATGCTAATCTTGGATACAACTAGATTTTATATTGAGTTTGTTGGTATCTCTATTTTTATTCTTATCTTTTTTATTGTTTCAAAAAAAGCAAGTCAAGAATTTGCGATAGCAACAATAGCACTTTATGCGGCTGTTTCTTTTAGAGTTATGCCTTCATTTAATAGAATTTTAAATTTTTTACAAAGGTTAAAATTTAGTTCTCTTCAAACTAAAATAATTTTAGAAGAGATAAAAAATTATAGGCTAATAACTAGTATTTTACCTAAACACAAAATAAAATTAGAAAAATTTAAAATTATAATTAAAGATGTGGACTTTTCATATGATAATAAAAAAATTTTTCATAATTTAAATTTAAAAATAGGTTCAGGAGAGAATATTTTTATAAAAGGAAAAAGTGGTGAAGGCAAAACAACTTTTTTACATTTATTATCTGGATTATTAAAGCCTGATAAAGGATTAGTGTCCATTGTCACAAACGAAAATAATTTTGATGTAAATCAGTTAACTAATTTTATTGGTTATGTTCCTCAAACTTCTTTTCTAATTAATGATACAATTTTAAATAATATAACTTTTGGCACAAAAATTAATGGTAAAATTTTTGATAGAGTAAATAAATTGGTAAAAGTCTGCGAATTAGAGAGTTTTATAAAAACTAAAAATGAAGGGTTAAATTCTATGGTAGGCGAGAATGCAACCAGAATTTCTGGAGGACAAAGACAACGAATATCCATAGCAAGAGCTTTATTAAAAGAACCATCTATTTTGATACTTGATGAAGCAACAAATGCTCTTGATTTTGAGACTGAAAAAAAAATATTAAAAAATATTATTTCTTTCTGTAAAAAAAATATGGCCATTATAATAGTAAGTCATAGAAAAAATTCACTGATAAAATCTTTTAGAATTCTTAATTTAAGAAATTTAAATTTAAAATAATAAAAAAATGTTTGTAGATAATAATTGGTATGGTCAAAGATCTATATTATCCGAATATTGTAACATCACTGATGCCAGTGCTTTTGCATATATACAGCATGGTGCGTTGAATAGAATTACTGAAACTGACTTTAAAAAATCTAAGATTAATGGAATTAAATATTTATGTTGGAATGAAAGAATAAAAAAAATAATAGACAAAAACTGTAATACAAACGCAATTATAATTGGAGCACCATTTATCTACTTAAATTACATTATGAGTAGAAATATAGATTTAAAAAATATTAAAACGAACGGCACAATTGTATTTCCAACTAAAAGTACCTATGAATTAAACAGGGATATTGATTATAATACATTAACAGAATTTGTTGAAAAGAATTACGATGGTCCTTATTCAATATCAATATATTATTCAGATCTTTTTAAAAATTTTGATGTAATTAAAAAAAAAAAATGGAAAATTATTTCATTCGGCAAAAGAACAAACAAAAACTTTCTAAAAAAATTTTATAACGAAATAATAAAATATAACACTGTTATTTGTACATCGATTAATTCTGCTTTTTATTATTCTTGTTATTTAAAAAAAAAAACAATTTTATTTTTTCAAGACTATGATAAAAACTCTTTAGTGTTGTCTAACGATAAAAAATTAATAAAATCAAATCATATAATATTAAAAGAAAATCCAGGATTAAAAGAAAATAAATTGAGCAAAGAAACGCTTTATATTTTAGCTTGTAAAGAATTAGGCCATTATTATAGAAAAACACCAACTGAATTAAAAAATTTATTAGGGCGGTCAAGTTTTAGCAAAGTATATCTAGCCAAGATTTTAAGTGCATTTTATGATTTCGTCGATGGTTATAATAAGAGATATTAATTAACTAATATGATTAAAAATAATATTATAAAATTTATTAAAGAAAATCCATTTCAAGTATTTGAAATAAAAAATTTTTTAGATTTAAATTTTTATAACAATCTTTTATTAAATATACCTGATCCAAAATTATTAGATAAAAAAGATTTAGTTAATTTTAAAAATAATAAATTTGCAATTACTTCAGATCAACAGATTTATAGAGATATTATTAAACAATCGGATGTTCTAAATAAATTTCATGATTTAGTAATGCATGGAGATATAATTAAGAATATTTATTATAATTTGTATTTAAAAATTTTAAAAACAAGAGGTTTTGATTTAAAGCATATAATCAAACTATCTAAAATTCCTAAATTTTCTGAAAAATTGAATAAGGGTCTATTAAAAAACCTTTTTAATATTTTTAATAATATGCGAATTACAATTCAATTCTCTTACATTTTAAATAATGGATATATTGTTCCACACCAGGATGCTGGAGATAAATTATTAACTTTAATGCTTTATTTTCCATCACAAAACAGAAATAATTTTTCAAATATTGAAAAAGAATATGGCACTACGTTTTGGAAAACTAATTTCAAAAATCAATTTGATGGAAAACATTTAGAGAAAGAAGAAGAAAAAAACGTTTTTTATCAAAATAGTAGTATTTTATATAAATCTTATTTCACAAGTAATACTTTAGTAGGTTTTGTAAGAAATAAACATTCCTGGCATACTGTTGAGCCGGTAAACGTATTCGAAGATTATATAAGAAGATCAATAAATATAAATATTTATTATTGATTAATTATTATTTTATCCAAATCTGATTATAGGTAAATTTAAAATCTTTATTATCTTTTAATTCATTTAATGATGTATTTTTTTTATCATTAATTATTTTAAATTTTGAATTCATCATAATTTTTTTAATATATTCAAATTTATAAGTAGATTTAGAATTAACTTCGACAAGAACTGATTTACATCTTTTGTCATTAAGAATTTTTGTGGCTCCTTTTAAAATTAAATCTTCTATTCCATCAACGTCAATTTTAATTAAGGCAGGTATATTTTTAATAATTCTCATTTCATAAAGATAGTCTAAGGAAAAAGAATTAATTAAAAAATTGTATTTAAATTTTTTATATTTATTACTATCCTCCAAGGTTGATAATGCTCCACCTTCAGTTAAAGAATTCATATTAAAATAACTAACCTTATTTTTATCTGACAAAGCAAGCGGAAATATAATTATTTTCTTTTCATTGTTATTTAAAATTATATTCCTAGTTAGTGCGCGTAAATTAAATGGTGAACATTCAAAAGCATAGACATTTTTATTTTTTACTTTTGCATAAAAATTAGAATAGATTCCTATGTTGGCTCCAACATCTAATAATATTCCATTTCCTTTATATGACCTAAGCCATTCGATTGTCTCTGGTTCTTTGGTTAAAAAATTTTTAATTCTAAAATTACAAATTGAATTTGGATTATAAAATCTAAAATTATAGTTTTCATAATCAAATTTTGTAATTTCATTATGAATTATCGTTTCAATAAAATCTTTCCAATCGTATCTTGTGATTAATAATCTATAAAATTTAGAATATAATTTTACAAAGTATAAAAATAAAAAAAAAGGAATATTTAATAAATTTTTAATAATTATTTTCATCAATAAAAATTACTTAATGGTAAATTTTTTAATTATACAACTTGAGTTGTTTAATTTTATTAATAATTTTATTAAAATTATTTAAAAGTACTAAAAAAATAAATAAAATAATAAAATAACCAATCAATCTATTTATTTTTTTATCAAAATAGTTTTCTTTTTGAAAAAAATCTTTTGTTGGATTATAAAAGTTTTCATTAATTGGTATAATCTGTTCTTCATTAAATTTTTCTAAATCTTCAAAAAATTTAATATCTGTCTTATCAGTAATTAATTTTGATTTATTGTAATATATTTTTTCAGCATAAATAAATCGTACTAATGTTTTGATTTTCTTGTTCAATTTTTCAATTTGTATTTCAATTGTTTTATAACATTTATTGATTTCTTCTAATTTATTTATGTCAGTCTCAAATTCAATAATTATTGAATTAGAATATTTAAAAATATCATAGGTATTTTTTTTCCAAATTTCAAAGCATCCATTATTAAAATTTTTTTCTGAGAAATTATTTAAAAATTGAATCTCTTCTCGTACTTCTGTTTGTAATTTATCAATGTCTAATTCTTTTGAATATAAAAGTTTTTGATATAAAATATTTTCTGAAAAGTTAAGCGTATATTTCACTCGGTAAACTTTGCTAACAGGAGATACATAAGTTAAAATTATACTTATTAATGCAGTTATGATTATAATCGCGATTAAACGAGAATTTTTTTTATTACTAATAAATTTTTTTAACATATAAAGCTAAGGTTTTATTTTTGTGATAGATAGTTATATCAGTCCTTCATTTCCATTTAGTTTAATTTATTTTATTCAAAATTATTTAGTTGTAAATGTTATAAGTTATATTTCTTATAAAAGAAATTTTATTAACAAAAAAATTTTTATATCACTAATTATTTTATCCTTTGTTCCTCTTTTATTTAACAATTCTTTTGTGAGTTGGACAATTTTTCCTGATCAATCAAAGTATTTATTTTATTCAAGGCAATTTAGATTATTAAATTTTGAAAATTTTAATTTCCTAGATAGAGTGCAGCTCTCTAGTGCATTTTATTCATTATTTTTTTTATTTAATATTCAAGATTTTAATTCTCTAGCATTTATAAACCGGTTATTAATAAACTTATTAATAATTTATTTAGTTTATAAAAAATTTAATAAGTTTATTGTTATTTTTTTTTTATTTTATCCTTCAATTGTTTTATATTCAGGACTAGGTCTTAGAGAGTCATTAGTGATTTTTTTTTCATTTTTCTTTATATTATTTTTATTTCAAAAAAAAATTATATTAATTATTTTACTCTCAACTTTAATATATATTATAAAAGTAGAAGCTTTTTATTTTATTTTAGTATTATTTTTAACAACTTTTTTATATCAAAAAAATAATATTTTATTTAATCGGAAAAAAAAAATAATATTTTTATTCATTATTTTTTTTATTATTTTATTAATCTTAATTAACAATTTATCTCAAATTTTATATTATATTAACAAAGTAAGACTCGGCTATTACTCTGAACAATTTGGCAATTATAAATCTATATCCAGCATTTTTTTTTATGAACCATTAGCTATTAACTTTGTTTCCTTAATTACTATATTAAAATCTTTATTTTTAATATTTTTTGATCCTATTATCTTTTTTCCAAAAAATTTAAGTTTTGTAAATATTATTTTAAGCATTGATAATATAATTTTGCTATTATTTTTATATTATTATTATAAAAAAATTTTATTTTACAACAAGAATTTAGTCCTAATTTATAGTTTTATTATTATATTTTTTTTAATTTTATCTCATTTGATAATTTTTAATTTAGGAAGTTATTTAAGACAAAAATTTATATTTTGTACTATCGCTATTTGTTTTTTTGAAATTTTATTGAATAATAAAAAAAATTAATAACAATGAATATTTTACATATAATTTCCAGCATAGATAGAGGCGGAGCAGAAAACCAACTTTTCTATTTGATTAAAGAACAGATAAAAAAAAATAAGAAAATATCTTTATGTTATTTTAGAGGAAATAATTATTGGCTTAAAAAATATCAAAAGTTAGGTGTTAAAATTAATAAAATCAACATTCCTAATTCTTCAAATTTATTTATGTTATTCTATGGGGTAATTTGTATTTATTTCAAATATAGAAATTATAAATCATTAATAATACATTGTCATTTATCTATCAGTGAGTTTATTGGTTTTTTTTTAAAAACATTTTTTTTAAAAAAAAGTAAATTTATTATTACAAAACACTTAGATAGTTATTATTTAGAAAAATATAGCGATAAAGATAAAATTTTTTTTAAAGGAATATTTTTTGAAAAAATAATATTAAACTTTGCTGATCACGTAATATTCATATCTCATTTTACTAAATCTTATTTTTTAAAGTACGTAAAATTAAAAAGAAATAAATATTCAGTCATTTATTACGGTATATCAAATATAAATTGGCCAAATTTGCATTTTAATAAAAGAAAAGAATTTAGGAAAAAATACGGAATATCAAGCGATTCTTTCGTAATAGGTAATATTGCTAGACACGTGCCTCAAAAGGGTATGCTTTTTTTAATAAAATCCTACATTCAATATTTAAAAATAACAAATAAAAAATCTAAATTAATTCTTATAGGTCATGGGCCAGAATCGAAAAAAATAGATTTATTAGTAAAGACTTACAGATTAGATGAAAAAATTATAAGAATAAATTTCACAGACAGTATTAATGAATTTTATTCTATATTTGATATATTTATACTTTCTTCTAAGTTCGAGGGTTTAGGCTTGGTGCTATTAGAGGCCTTAATAAAGAAAGTTCCAATTATAGCGACTAATCAAAGTTCAATAAAAGAAATAATAATAAATAAAAAAAATGGGTTACTTGTAAAATTTGGCAATGTTGATGAAATGGCAATTAAAATAAAAAAATTAGAAGATAAATTTTATAGAAAGAAATTAACTATTCATAATAGTTTTGTATTAAATAAAAAATTTAATTTACAAAAAATGGCAGAGTTAACAAATAATGTTTATGAAAAAACAATATCTTTATAATAATTATATTTTTATATGAAAAAAATTGTTTATGTAATTAATCATATTTCTTTTTTTGTCTCCCACATTCTTCCGATTGCGAAACAAGCCAAAAAAAAATATAAAATTTATGTAATTTTTGGAGAGCCAGCAAGTTTAGAGATGGAGAAAATTGCTTTAAAAATATTTAAAAAACATAAAATAAGATATAAAAAAATTTCTTATAGTTCTTCAAATATTAATATTTTTATTGAATTTTTAGCTTTAATAAAAATTTTTTTCGTAATAAAAAGAATTAATCCAGATCTTATTCATGCTATTGGAAATAAAGCAATTTTATTTGGAGGAATTATATCAAGAATCTTATCTATAAAAAGTCTGGTTATTTTCATTACTGGAATGGGTTTTTTATATTCTAATAAATTAAATTTTAAAGAACTCTTTGTAAAAAAAATATTTTATTTTATAAAAAAATTTATTTTTGAACATAAAAATAAATTAATTATTGTAGAAAATTTTGATGATTATAAATTTTTTATAAAAAAATTTAATTTAAAAAATATAAATATTACTCTTATCAAAGGATCGGGTGTGGATTTAAAAAAATTTAAAAAAATAAATAATAATGCCAATAAGCAAATTACTTTATTTGCAAGGGTTTTGGAAGAAAAAGGTATTAAAGAATTTGTTTACGCTTCAATAATATTAAAAAAAAGATTTCCTGATTGGAAATTTGTTGTTGCTGGGGCTTTAGATTATGAGAAAAAATCTTTATTAAATAAACATACTATAGAAAATTTGAATATAAAGAAAACAACAGAATTTTTAGGCTATCAACATGACGTAATGTCTGTTTATAAAAAAACTTCCATAGTCTGTTTACCTTCCTATCGTGAAGGACTACCAAAATGCTTATTAGAAGCTTCAGCATTGGGTTTACCAATTGTGACTACTAATGTGATTGGATGCAGAGATGCTATTATTAATAAAAAAACAGGTTTATTAGCGAAGGTAAAAAATGTTAATTCTTTAGTAAATAAATTAAGTTATTTAATTAAGAATAAGAATATTAGAACTAAGTATGGAAAAAATGGAAGAAAGTTCGCAATTGAAAATTTTGATTTAAATATAGTAATAAAAAAGAATTTAGATATTTATAGTAATTTGATTTCTAAGAATTAAAATTATTGTAAATAAATGTTAAAAAAAAAATTAATATTAATTCAATTAAATGAAATTAATTTTGACGTCGTTAGATTATATTCTAATAAATACAATTTTAAGTTTTTTAATAAAAAAAATTTAGATAGTTTAATAACCACCATATCTGAAAAAGAATATCATTTATTAGAACCTTGGATACAGTGGGTCTCTGTTTATACCGGTCTTGCTGCTAATGAACATAAAGTATTTAGGTTAGGAGATAATCAAAAAAACTCTTTAATTCAAATTTTCGAAAATATTGAAGAAAATAATTTTAAAGTTGGTGCGATATGTCCTATGAATGCAAAAAATAATTTAAATAAAACTAAATATTTTATTCCTGACCCTTGGTCATCTAGCAAACCAAATAATAACTATTTAAATAAATTAATTTTTTCCACAATATCAAAATTAGTAAATAACAATTCTAAGAATTTAGTTTCTATAATTGATTTGTTCATCTTAATCTTTATCTTCTTAAAATTCTTTCGATTTAATCATTTGAAATCTTTATTTAGAATTATATTTAGGATAAAAAAAAAATGGAATAAAGCTTTATTGTTAGACTATATTCTTAATAACATACACTTATCATATATATATAAACACAAACCTAATTTTAGCTCAATTTTTTTTAATGCAGGAGCTCACATTCAACATCATTATTTTTTTAATAGTAAATTATTGAATAACCAAAATTTAAAAAATCCTAACTGGTATATTGATCAAGAAGAAGACCCGATTCTAGATATGATAAAATTTTATGATGATATCTTAATTAGTTATTTTAATAATAACTCATATGACATTTTAATAGCAACTGGTCTAAGCCAAGTTCCTTATGATAGAGAAAAATATTATTATAGGTTAAAAAACCATGCAAGATTCCTTAAAATATTAAACATTGATTTCAAAAATGTTTATCCAAGAATGACTAGAGATTTTTTAATAGAATTTATTAATCTAGAGGATTTAAAAAAATGTTTAATAAAACTAGAAACAATAAATAAATTGAATAATAAAAATATATTTAATTATGATATTCGAAAAGATACAATTTTTGTTACTCTCTCAATATCAGAAAAAATAACATCAAAATCAGAATTAATTTTAGAAAATAATAAAAAAATTAATATTTATAATGAGGTTTCTTTTGTTGCCTTAAAAAATGGAATGCATTGTGAAAAAGGCTATATTTTATCTAAGGGCGATATCAGCTATTATATCCAAAGTAATAATCAACATGTAAAGAATATTAACAAAAGTATAAAAGCTTACTTTAATATTTAGATGCTTAATTTAAAAGAGATTTTGTTAAAACCATATAATCTTTTCTCAACATTAATTGAAAATATTTTTTTTGAAAAAAAAAAAGTCAAAATAAATGAGCTTTTAGAAAAAGGCTTTATTAAATGCAAAGTCTTAAAAGCAAACTTAGAAAAAAATTATTTTATCGAAATAAAAAAATCAAATAATTTCTTATCTAAATATGAAGTTAAAAAAAATCTTATTCCAGAATTGATTAAAAGTATCTTTGTTCAGACAAATTTAAAGGATTACATAACAAACTTAACCGGGTTTAATTACCATATTAATTTTTTTATAGCTTACAAAACCGCACATATTCCTGAAGATTTAAAAAATGAACAAATTTATGCAAATACTTGGCATAAAGATAAACCGTTTAGCAAAAATACTCTTAAAGTAATTATTCCATTAGAAAAGATTGACATAGAAAATGGTCCAATGGAAATTTTGGATATTAATCAATCAAAAAAATTTAATCATAAAGAAATTATTAATAAATATTTATTTGTAGGAAAAAAAAATGATATTTTTTTATTTTTTCCAAATTTATGTTTGCACAGAGCTGGGAGTCCAGAATACGCCAAAAGCAGAGAGCAAATTATGTTTCAGCTAAATCCAGCAAAAAAATGGAGCTATTCGGAATATTTGTTTGATCGACAATTAAATTTAGAACCTAAATTTCCTATGTTTGATCTAAATGATAGAAGAATATTAATTTAATATGCAGAAGATAAATGTATTTTTTTTTATTTTTCTAATATTATTAAATTTTTTTTTATTTTTTTATAATAAAAAAATTTCAGAAATATTAAATATCTTAGATATACCAGATAATAATAGAAAACTGCATAAATTTCCTGCGTCTCTATCTGGTGGTCTATTTCTTTATTGTAATTTAATTTCTTTATTTTTTTTTAGTTTTTTTTTTAATAATAAACTAATGGACTTTTTTTTTATTAAATCTACATCAGATCTTATTGCATTTATTTTAATCTTAACTTCATTTTTTATTTGTGGATTTATAGACGATAAAATAAAATTAAGATCTTCTATTAAATTAATTTTAGTATTTTTTATTTCTTATTTGTTAGTAAGTACTTTTGATGAATTGTTAATATCTGAATTAAAAACTAATTTTTTTTCTAAAAAAATATTATCACTTAAAAGCTCAACATTTTTTTCTCTTCTAGGGCTAGTTACTTTGATAGTTATACTTAATTTATATGACGGTCTCAATCTTCAGTCGGTTATTTATTATTTTTTGATATTTTTTTATTTTATTTTGAAATCCCCATCAATGTTAGATTTGACTTTTTTAATAACTATATTCATTTTCTTTATTTTTTTTTCTTATTTTAATTTTAATGGACGAGTGTTCATTGGCGAGTCTGGCGTAATGTTAATTTCTTTAATAATTTTTTTTTGTTTAGTGAACTTTTATAAAAGTTCTGAATCTGTAGTCTTGGAAGAATTATTTTTATTATTTTTTTTACCTTTTGTCGATGCAGTTAGATTATTTTTTAAGAGAATTTTAAATAACAAAAATCCATTAAGCGGTGATCTAAATCATTTACATCATCAACTTTTATTAAGTTTTAATTATTATAAAACTATAATGATATTATTTTTATTTCAATTCTTTACAATTATATTTATTATTTTTTTCAAAAACTATAATAGTTTAATTATTGCTAATATATTATTTTATATATTTTTGTTGTTTAAGAAAAATAAATAAAATTTATTTAAATTATAATTTTTTTTTAAATTTACTTGTAAGCTCTTTTTTTTCTTTTAACCACAGATTAGCATAATCTATATTTTTATAATTTTTAAACCAAGGACCTCCTTCTGTGAAGTGCAAAGCTTTTGGAACTCCGTCTTTCGGTTCTTTGTACCAACCAACAAGCCAATTCCACTCTTTGTTAATTGTTCCAATAAGATTGTTTTTAAGCCAACCAAATCTATGTAAAAATTTACCGCTTTCCGAGTTCACCATATTAAGATTTAATCTTCTATTCGCAGGATGTCCGCAATTCCATAATATTAAGGATGACCAATTTTTTCTTGGATAATGCAATTGAACTTTACCATCCATTTTTATTTTATTTGAGGGCCGATAATTATGCTTAACGCACATAACAGCGTATTTATCATTCTTTAATTTCAAAAGTTCTTCAATATTTTTCAGCCATAAAAAATCGCAGTCGCAAAAAATTGCCCATCCTTTATATTTATTCAAAATTGGAACTAGAAATCTTGAAAAGGTGAATTCAGTTGAACTTAATTTATCATCTTTTCTTGAGTATAAATTTTGTTTTCTAAGATTATCTAATTTTAGATATTTTATATTAATCTTTTTTTTAGTATTTTTTTTTATACTGTATTTACAAACCTCTGCTGCTATTTTCTCTCTACTATCATAACCTATGTAAATATTTATCATTAAGAAATTTATTATATATATTGATTATACTATTTGATAATAAATTATTTTAATATTAAAGCTAAATAATTTTTAAACATTATTTCACAATTATAATTTTTAACAATATGATTATGTTGTGTTTTAATGTATTTGTTTTTTATTTTTTTTTTTAAGAAATAAAAATATTTAATTTTCCTCGATAAATCAGTTATGTTATTTTTGAATAAAAGCCCAAAATACTTGTATTTGCCTAAAAAATCTCTTATGCCAACTACATCGGAGCCTATCACTGGCACTTTCATTGACATTGCCTGAAGTAATGAAGTTGACAATCCCTCCCCTGAACTTGCCTGAATGTATAAGTCTAAAGATTCAAACCATTTTTTTAATTTTATTTCACTTAAATAACCCTCCAATTTTATTTTATTTTTGAGTTTAAGTTTTTTAATTTTATTCTTAACATTATAAAAATCATTTCCGTCACCAGCCATTGAAAATTTAATATTTAAGTCTTTAATTTCCTTAGATAAAAGCGATTCTATAATTAAATTATATTTTTTATTTTTATCAATCCTACAGGCCATACCAATTGTGAAATGTTTTTTTCTTATAGTATTTAGCTTGCTAAAAAAATTAGTATTAACTCCATTGGATATTAGAGTAATTTTTGAACGCGTAAATTTATTATTTTTTTTTAAATAAATATAAGTTTTTTTATTTAATGTAACAATTTTACTTATAAAAAAATGTAGCGATAATATTAATCTATCTCTCCAAGTAAAACTATTAACAGGAGTATGATTAATATAAATGATTTTTGTATCTAAAAAAAATATTTTATAGAATAAACATTCAAATATTAAATAATTGTGAAGAAAAATAACTTTTGGTTTGTGATAAATGATTTTTTTTATGATTAATAAAAAGAAAATAGGGTAACAGTATTTAATAGTTCTTACATAATTAAATTTTACTCCTAATCTTTTTGACTTTATTTTATAATCACTATTAATTTTAGGACCGGTAAATAGTATGCTGCTATTTAATATTTTATTTTTATCTCCTTCAATTAAAGAAAAAACAACACTTGCAATACCACCTAATCCTGAATAAGCTAAATGCAAAACTTCCATCAATTTAATTAAATAAAATCTAATTATAGTATTTTCTTTTATTATTATCTTACTTATTTTTTAGCATATACGTAAAATTTTTTGTCAATTTGGCTATCTTTAAATCTAGATTTATTTTTCATGATATGAAAATTATTTTTTTTTAACATTTTGTGAATTTTATAGAAAGTATGAGAATCCTTTTCTTTTAAAAAATCATGACATGAAATACAAACGTTACTACATGCTTTAATAAATTTTTGCTGTCCTATCGTTAAATATTTTTCCGCACCCTCAATATTAAATTTAGCAAAATTGATATTTGGCAATTTTAATTTACTTAACAAATCGTCAAAAGTAATACTTTTGACTGAGAGATCGCCTTCCTTTTCATTTATTTTTCCTCCTAACCAGTATCTTTCATTAGCATAAAATTTTAAAGTTCTTGCTGAATTTTTGTAAACAGCTAAATTAATTGGGATTACGTTTCGTAAATTATTTAATTTTATAGTTTTTAATAGCAGTTTGTAAATATTGGGATTTGCTTCTATGGCATAAACTTTACCTAAGTTGCCAACTAGTTTTGAAAAGAAAATAACTTCAGTTCCTACTCCGGCGCCAAAATCAAATATTTTATCACCTGCCTTTACATTGTAAAATTTAATAAAAAAAGGAAGTTCTTTTATCAAAACTTCCTCAGCTTTTCTCACTGGATGTGTATAAGCATATTTACCAAAAAAAGTCTCGTGAATCCAATAATTATTTTCATATTTAATATTAATTTTATTTTTATTTGTTAAAAAATAAAAAAATTTAAATAAAAAAGATGCGATTAGTTGAAAGTAAAAATTACTATGAATTATTCTTAATATTAATAGTTTCATTTATTTTATATAGACTTATTCAATTATTTTAAGGATTAATTATATATAACTTAATTAATATAATATAATATTAGAAGCATAAATCATACTATTTATAAGTATTTTATATAAATTTTACTGTAATAAAAAAAATGCAAAAAGTTTTAGTAACTGGCGGTGCAGGATATATTGGAAGCAAAATAGCAACAGATCTTTTAAAAAAAAAATATAAAATTTATATAATCGATAATTTATCTACAGGTCACTCAATCTTAATAAATAGCAGAGCAACTTTTTTAAAATGCAATATTGGTGATAAAAAAAAAGTTAATGCTTTCATAAAAAGAAATAAAATTACATCAGTCATTCATTGCGCTGCTTCTTTAGATGTTAATGAATCTGAGCGCTTACCACGTAAATATTTTATAAACAATTTTATTAATACAAAAAAATTACTAGAAGTTTGCGTTGCAAATAATCTTAAAAATTTTATTTTCTCTTCAACCTGTGCCGTTTATGGGAATGTATCAGGAAAAGTAAGAGAAAATATTAATCCAAAACCAGTGAGTGTTTATGGCAAAACAAAACTTAAGTGTGAAAATATAATTAAAATTTTTTCAGTAAAATACAATTTTAATTATGGAATCCTGCGATATTTTAATGTTGCAGGTAGTGATATGCGTAATAAGATAGGTTGTATTAATAAAAACAATCAACTAGTTAAAAATATCTCTTTATCAGTTACAAATAATGAGAATAAAGCTTCAATATTTGGCAATAATTACAGAACCAAAGATGGAACTTGTATTAGAGATTACATCCATCTTGAAGACATATCAAAAATTCATAGCAAATTATTAAAAATTATTTCTACGAAAAACACATCTTATTTATTAAATTGTGGATATGGCGTTGGGTATTCTGTTTTAGAAATAATTAGTAATTTTGAAAAATTTTTAAAAATAAAATTAAAAAAATTTTTTTTACCAAGAAGAAAAGGTGATGTTGTGAATGTTATTTCATCTACAAAAAAAATGGAAAAAATTTTAAAAATAAAATTTAATATGAAAAATAAATTAAAAAAAATAATTATTTCATCAGTTGAGTGGGAAAAATATCTAAATAAACATTATTAGGCAATTTTAAATATAAATCTAAAATCATGACATATATAAAAAATAAAAATAATCTTTTAAACTTAAAATTTATAAAATATCAAACTATATTAGTTTGTCTGTTGCCATTGTTATTAATATCAGGGCCAGCAATTCCAGACGTTTTAATTACAATTTTATCAATTAGTTATTTAATTTACTTAATGGCAAATAATAAAATTTTTAATTTATATGTTGATAAAAAAATTTTTAAATTTTTAATATTTTTTTATTTTTTTATAATTTTTTCTTCACTTTTTTCATCTGACATTCTCTCATCATTAAAATTTTCATTACCTTATTTAAGATTCATTTTGTTTTCGTTTTTAATATCTTTTTTAATCAAGAATAATTCAGATAAATTTTATAGTTTTTTTTTTATGTCATGCGCACTGGCAATAAGTTTATTATTCGTAGATACTATATACCAATTTTTTAATGGCAAAAATATATTAGGGTTTCAGACAATTGATAGCGAAAATAGAATTTCTAGTTTTTTTCGTAAAATGATACTTGGCTCATATGTTCTAAAAATTCTTCCCATGTTTTTAGTTTCAATTTTTTATTTAATTAAATTTAAAAAATATAACTATAAATTTTTTATTTTGTTCTATTTTATATCAGCTATAATAATTTTTTTATCAGGCGATAGAGCCGCTTTATTTTTATTAGGAATTCTTTCTTTAGGTATTTTAATTTCTTTAAGAAATTATAGAAAAAAAATTTTTATACTTTTCTTTTCTTTGTTTCTATTATTTTTATTATTAACCATGGCCAATAAAAGATATTATGAGAGATATATCACAAGAACATTGAACGAAATTGGATTTGGTATTGATAAAGATTATAATAAAAAAAAAGTAATTTTTAGTGATCTTGAATTTTACAATAAAAAAATATTCTTTTTTTCATCTACACATCATAATTATTTTATTACTGCTATAAATATATTCAAAGATAATATTTATATTGGAGCTGGACCTAAATCTTATGGATGGTTATCTTGTTCAAAAAATTATCAATTAGATAGATACAGTTGCGTTACGCATCCTCATAATTTTTATATTCAATTGTTAGCTGAAACAGGAATTATAGGATTTGGATTAGTGCTTTTTGCTTTTTTTTATTTTATCAAATATCTTTTTGTACTTATATTATCTAATCAAAAAAAATATGAGTTTTCCAAAGATGGATTGATTATCGCATTAATTGGAATGATTACTCATCTGTGGCCCATAACAACAAATGGTAGTTTTTTTACAAATTATAATTGTATTTTAATATTTTTTTGTTTTGGTTTTTTTTTAGGAGAAAAAAAAATAATTTAAATTTATTTTCAAATATCCAATGAATAATCAAAAATACTTTACATCAGTAATTTTGCCTAATTATAATGGTTCAAGATTTTTAAAAAAAACAATTACCTCTGTACTAAATCAAACTTATAAAAATTTTGAATTAATAGTAATTGATGACTGTTCAACAGACTCAAGTATTGAAATAATTAAAGATTTTATAAAAATAGATAAAAGAATTCGTTATTTCAAAACAAAAAAGAATTCTGGAAATGTAGCAATTCCAAGAAATTTGGGCATTTCTAAAAGCAAAGGTCGTTATGTGGCATTTATAGATGCCGATGATTATTGGTATCCAGATAAGTTAAGTTACCAAATTAATAATATTAAAAATCATTTACTCTCTTTTACCGCAGCTAATTATCAAATTGAAGGTTCTAAAAAAAAATCTGGGTTTTTTTTAAATTTTTTTAGAATTATATTGCAGATATTTATCTTAAATAAAATTAGAAAGAAAGGTTTTTATTGGCTTTATATATATAATCCTTTTCTTATATCATCTGCTCTAATTAATAAAAAAATTATAACTAAAAATTATTTTGAAATAGATTCTAATATTAGAGAAGATTTAAAATTATGGTTAACATTATTTAAAAACTTAAATAAAAAATTTATTTTTCATTCTAAGATTTTAGTTACAATTACAAGAGCTAAATTAAGCATGAGTCATAATAGAATTGAAGAATTTAATAAAATTATAAATAGTTTAAGTAGTACTTTTTTAAAGGTTAAAAAATATGATTTTTTTTATTTTTTTATTATAGGAATTTTTTTTAGATCTGCAAAAATAACATTAAGCAATATATATAGAGATTTAAGAAAAAAATTAAAAATAATAATTTTATCTTTTATGATAATTTATTTTATTTTTTATTATTCACCTTTATTTTATTGGATGGGTCAAAACCTGATTTATCATGATCCTCCAAAAAAAACGGAAGCATTAGTTGTTATTTCAGGACAACAAGGCTTTGATTATTATAACGATTCCTATAAAAAAAGATTTAATGATGCTCTTTCTTATTTAGAAAAATTTAACGGGAAAAAAAACACTAAAATTATTTTATATGGGAAATTGCAATATATACCGGATCAGAAAATTTTAGAAGCATTACTAATTAATGAGTTTATTAAAAAAGAAAATATTATCGTAATTTATGAGGAATATAAATCAATGAGCGAAGCTATTGATAAGATTAACAATATTTTAGTAAAATATAATATAAATAATGCTACTTATATAACTTCTCCCTACAATACCTATCGGCTTCATAAATTTCTTAACTTCAAAAGTGATAATCCAATGTATATTTACCCCAATATTGATTTACCAAAAAAGAATAATTTTTTTGAGAGATCTTTAAATAAAAAAGAGATTATTTATGAAATTGCTTCAATAATTTATAATAAAATTAAAGGTAATTTCTAGAGAATAAATTTAATCTTTAATTATTAAACAATTAATTTTGGTTGCGGGGCTTGGATTTGAACCAAGGACCTTCAGGTTATGAGCCTGACGAGCTACCAGACTGCTCCACCCCGCGATGAAGTTTTTACTTATAACATTATATTCTAAATTATCTACTTTTGTTAAATTTGGTTCCATTTTAAAATTTAAGATATTTACAAAAAAATACTATTTATGTATAAAACTATGCCTGGTGATTATTGCAAAGGAGTAACACCCGATCCCATTCCGAACTCGGCAGTTAAGCCCTTTAGCGCCAATGGTACTTTGTCTTAAGGCACGGAAGAGTAGGTCGTTGCCAGGCTTTATA
>Ga0129336_10000260_pt1 | contig 29604 bp, 38 predicted proteins | sample CPB6_02_DNA_FD_96878 | JGI IMG/M metagenome (GOLD analysis project Ga0129336, IMG submission 96878) | Freshwater to marine salinity gradient microbial communities from Chesapeake Bay, USA - CPBay_Sum_0.6_0.2_DNA | ecosystem: Environmental > Aquatic > Marine > Coastal | place: USA: Chesapeake...
ACGCGCGAGGCCTCCAAGCGCACAGTCGTGGCAGGCGGGCGGGCACAGCATGCCCGTTGGGCATATGCGTTTAAAAAACGCGGGGGCCGGGCCAATTGTCACAGTTGGGAGGGTGGGGTTACACAGCGTAGTGGCAAATGTGATAATGCTGTGCTAAACAGTCACATTGCGGTCGTTTCTACATGTCTTTAAACGATGACATTAAACTGTGACAATCATATCATAGGAAGGCTGGTCCTGTCAATGGGCGGGTAGCCACTTCGTGGCACCCAAAACCAGCTCGTGAATCGGCTTTGGAGGCGGGCGATCATTGTCACAATATTGTCACAATTCCTAGCACTTTTTGACACACAAAATTGTCACAGCATTTCGGCCCCGCGAGCGGCCCACAGACCCCCCTTCACATTTTTATGGCCAAAAACAGTGCATTTTTGCACTCAAAAGTGTGAGAGGGGGTGGCTGATTGTGGTGTGAAGGGGGTCGATTGCGTGGATTTTGGTCACTACGCGCAACCGCGGCCCTTGCGGCGTCTGGCTCCGACTTTGCAAAAAATCCAACTCGCGCGCGTTTCCATGCATGGGGGACCCCCCCTCTTCACATTCTTTTTAGCAGTTTTTGTGAAGGGGGGGTGGGGGGCTTGTCGGTGGGGATTTTTGGCCGCAAATGGTGCTCGGTGAGGTGGACAAATGGCGGTTTGTATGTCCACGGTTTAAAGTTTACTGAACGGCTAAACCACATGGCTAATAACTCCGAGATAGTTTTGCTGCGGGACAGCTACGCTCTTCGGGATATAACCTCCGCCGAGTCCCGCGAGAAGCTAAGCCAGACTCTTCTGGAGCTGGACCAGCGCTCCTTTACGGAGTTGGAATTACGACGCTACTTCGATGGATTAAAATTAGCCATGGGTGCTTTTATCCAGAAGGTGACTCTTCTGGAGACGAACATCCTCGATCTTAGAAGAGACCAGGTCGCGGCAGAGAGCCGCATGGAAGCGATGTATCTGAAAGCCCAGCTCGAGATCCAGGAGCTCCGATCGGAGATCTCAGAGATGCGATTGAGTAAGGGCCGGATCAATCAGATCGTGAAGGTGGCCAAGGCTCTGCGCGGTAACGCCTACGCTCCCTACGCTGTTAAATCCCTCGTTGAGGGGGTGATGGCTTCTCCGCAGAATAGTAAAGTTGCTAAGTTAGATACTACAAAACTACCGAGCGATTTTACCAACAGACTGGAGTTCGCTCAGCAGAACGGTTTTAAGTGGAATCAGAATAATCGGATACCCAGCAAAGCTACCAAGCAACTAGAGGTTCTTGAGGAGTGGGAGAATCAGTTCTGCGAGGTGGAGGGCATGACGATGGATCAGGTTCTGGACAAGGCGTACATAACCAACGTGGGGCCGGGAGCGGTGGCCGGAGCGCTGATGCTGCTTGAGCGGGAGTTAGGCGCGCTCCTACCGGAGCGCAAGACCCTCTCGATATTCAACTGCTACCAGCGAGCTGTAAAACTATACAACGAGAAAACGGCAGAGAGGGCCCTCTGCCCGTCCCCTACTTTCGATATTAAAAGCCTTGTTTTCGCGGCTTTTTGCCACCTCCCTATAGAGGAGATAGAAGACATAGAAAAGCGGTTCAAAACTCGGATTTTAAGCACGACGGAGCAGGCCATCTCAGCCATCAAAAAAACGGTATCCAGGTCCATTCTCCCCGCTTTTGTGCAATGGCGCGAGGAGGATGAATCGGATACCGAAAAGATGTATTCTCTGCAGTCTGGAGAGTACGACTCTCAGCTGGAAAGTTTTGTGGTTAGGTACAAGCTTACCAGCTAACTACAGGATGTAAGTATCATCGTCTAGGCTGATCACCTTACGAGTGGAACACTTGGTATAGAGGAGGCGCTCGACATCGATAGAGTTTTTGGCGTAGATGTGATTATTTACGTCATTGAGGATCTTGTACTTGGTATTGGAGTCGCTGGCACTCGCCCAGTTACCTAAGCAACCAGCTCTGCAGAAGAACTCCTTTACCTCGATCTCGCACTTATCAAGCTCATCCATAGTTTTGTCGTTCGTAAGAACGAGTCCAAATCTGGAGAACTTCTGATCTTCTAGTCCGTACGCTTTGACAAATTTATAAGCGTCCGTGAGATCTTGGGAGGTTGTCGGTCCGTTCTTCTTGATGAATTTGAAGTTCAGTAGATGAGTGACGATGCATCCCACCGCTCTAAGATTATCAACCACAAGACTTATTTTGCTTCCCACGACTTTGATCATATGCCGTAGAGTCGCGGCGTAAAGATCCCCAGCCCAACTTAGTACTTCCTGAGTTGTAAAGGAGTTCCACATCCAGTGCATGGTGTGTGACCTACTCACGAGAAGAAGCTTGCCTAAAAGCCTCGGGATAAAGTCTCTCTGAAAGGAGTCGGTTGCGTACGCGCAGTGGAGTTTCTTGATGTACTTTGTGAATGTCGACTTGGACGCTGAGGTTGATCCCAAGCCGTAATTGCTCAGCCCAGCAAACACCTCCTCCTGAGTAATGACATTCTCGTTGCTCAGAATGATCAGAGTCTCCAGGGAGAAAGGCCAAGTCGTGCCGTAGTTTAGCGCGGACCGGTAGATCTCCTGAACTTTCCCCAGAGTCGCCGGCGTCTTAATCGCCCTTCTAAAAGCCCCGAGGGACATGTACTGAACACACTTATCTAAGCTCGCCGAATCGAGATTGGGGCTCAGCAGTATCGCCCAACCAAAATAATCCTGGGACTGTGTCCTTGAGAACCCTAACGTGCCTCTGTTGGTCAGTAGAAAGTCCCAGGGGTTGTTATAGGCTGCGGAGACTTTCATCAGCCAGGGGTCATCGTCGAATAACTCGAGCATGGAGAACCCCGGATTGCTCAGCACTTCCTCTAGATAGAGCCGAGCCGCTTCCTTCAGGAGCCTTGGGCCAGCGTTGGGATTGCTGGCCACGGCTTTTCTTACTTTTACCGACCTACTCGTCCTCCAGAGCGCAAAGAGCTTGTTCTCCGAAGTGCTCTCATCGAGAGCCAAAGCGAGGTCTTTTTTAGTATCGCTGGAGGGCATATCACCGACCCCGCTTGCGGTCGGTCATCAGTTTGAGAAAGATATCGTACCACATCTCACGGGAGCACTCCTCGCTGCAGCAGTACTCCACGGCATACACGGACTTATAGTGGGTCTTTTTTCCGCACACTCCGCAGTAACCCATCTTATGCTGCTGGCGATACACGTCTCCTTGGTACTCGACCCAGAGCTTATTTCGGAAGAGGGATTTTAGTTGCTGTGCCATTTTACTGGGCTAATTACGCCTCTCTATTCTACTCCCTTTGGCGGGATCAAGTCAACTAGCTCCTCGGCCGGTTTACGTTCAGTAACAAACCGGTCCCGCGCTTTGCGCTTCTTATCCCTCACCCTCTTCAGCTCCCTTCTCGCCAGGGCGAATATCCTCCACATCACCTCGGACATCGAGGCGTCCTCGAATAGGTCTCTCCACTCATCGAGCTGCGCAGCGACCTCTTCGCGAACGCGAATAGTTCTGTACTTAATCGGTTTCTGATTGGAGTCCTTTAGAGAAAGCACGGGATTAGTTGCGACTTAATGGTTTATGGTATTATATCACGATACACTTTAACCCACATTTCATGAGAAAGGAGCGGTACTGGCCCGAGATCTACGTAGACGCTGCCTTCCTCGATAGGGGAGACATCATCAATAAGGTACTCCGCGTCGATGAGGAGACGTACAATGTCAACTTCGAGCATCCGGTCCTCGGTCAGGTCGTGGAGATATACGAAATCGTCGATGATGATACTCTATGCCTGAAGTCCGTCTACCCGATAGAGATGCAGGATGATCAGGATCAGATCGATATCGCTAAGGACTACTACAACAACTTCCTTCTCGATGGCCAGGAGACGTACCTGGAGTACTTCAATGAGGAGATCGGCTACTTCCTCCTGTCACGAAATGTGAAGGAGACGGACAGTAAGCTCTGAACGTGTGATAGAATGGCTTGAGATAGTAGTAGGTTGCCGCAGTGCCGCTTCAGAACGTCCTTCAAGTTTCCCTTTCGGAAGAGCTTCAGAGTAGTTATCTGACGTACTCCGTCGCCATCTTTAACCGAGCTCTTCCAAGTGTCGTTGACGGACTCAAATCCGCTCAGCGTCGCATCATTCTCGGTCTCAAGGACCTTAGCCTAAAACCCGATGGACAATACAAGAAAGTCTCAAGGCTCGAGGGCCACGTCCTCGGCTCCTACCACCCGCAGGGTGGATGCGCCGGAACGGCTATTAACATGGGCCAATCTGTGGCCTTTCGTTACCTACTCACTGATATACACGGGAACGTTGGTGGTAGCATTCAATCCGGGCCGAGTGTTGGACAATCCATTTCTGAGGACGCTCCTGCCGCTGCACGATATCTTGAGGTCAAGTCAACAGCGCTGACTCAGCGCATGCTGGTGGACGAGATCGATAAGCACTCCTGCCAGTGGAGGGATAACTACGACGGCTCGACAAAGGAGGTAGTAGAGATTGTCCCGATGCTTCCTAGCCTCCTCATCAACGGGGCTCAGGGCATCGCCGCTGGCTACGCCTGCCATCACATCTCGTATAATCTCGGTGAAGTGATCAAAGGGGTGACGGAGTACATCAAGAATCCCCGCCTCACCTCCAAGTCTCTCTTCAAGTTCATCAAAGGACCCGATCTTCCCAACGGTGCCCGGATCCTCAACGACGATTGCGTCTTCCAAGCCTTCGATAAGGGCTCAGGATCGTTGAAAATCTATGGAACATGGGAGGTTAAGAAGATCGCCCATGGCAAAAGGTCCACACGAGATGCTATTATTATTACCTCTCTGGCTAGCGGGAGCTCGGAGCGATTCCTCGAAAAACTCAAGGAAGGAGTGGAGAGTGAGAAGATTGTTGGAGTTATCGACGCCCAAGACCACTCGTCCCGCGACGGTATTGAGATTCAAGTCATCCTGAAGACGGGTACCGACCCACAGGAGGTAATCGGTCAGCTCCTGGCCTTTACGAATCTCTACGACACCATAGGTGTTAACGCTACGGCCATCTCCGGCTGCCTTCCCACCATCTTCGGAGTCAAGGACATCATCGCGGAGTGGTACGATGCCCGATGCGAAGCACTTCGTAACCGCTACAGGGCCGAATGCGACCGCCTCAATGACAAAATCCATATCCTCGATGGCCTTCTGACCATCCTCGCGGACATCGATGAGGTGGTGAAGCTGATCCGCTCCTCCAAGACCAAAGAGACGGCAGCCGAGAAGCTGAAAAAGCGGTGGAAATTGAGCGATGCTCAGACCTCCGCGGTGCTGGCAATGCCGCTCAGCCGACTCGTTAACGCGGAGAAGCTCGAACTACAGTCCCAGAAGTTCGATCTGGAGGTCCAGGTGGCCCTTCTGATGGGTATTATTGGAGATCAGGCTCAGATGAACGCCCATATCATCGCCCAAGTCGAGTCGCTGAAGGAATTTGCGGACAAACGTCGGACTAAAATCGTCGATAAGTCGGAGATCGGTGTGGAAAAGGCGAAAACGACCACATCGAGTGGCACCCGTAGGGTGAAATTACCCTCAGCCAAGGACAAAATCAAGGAGGAGGGGAAGAAGATGGGGATGAAGAGGACAGAACTCGCGAAATTCTTCGCGGATAATGCTGGTAGTACCGACATAAAGGCAAAGTGGAGTCAATTTGTAGAGGACTGGAAGCACGAAAAGTCCCTAAGTACCCGAGAAGGGCGCGCGGAGCGCAAAACCCAGCTCGAGAAGATGAAGCAAGACGCCATTAAGCGCGGATTGCCGAAAAGAGGGCAGCATTGCTGGAATAAATTCATGGAAGGCCGGGAGAAAGACCGCCTTAAGGACCTCGAAGTGGCAATCAAAGACTGGATGGCCAACATAACAGCCATCTGAGCGGTTTAAAGCGTAACATAAGCCACTACTTTAAATGAAATTGCCCAGAACGGCCATATTAATGCTCCGTGGAGTGGAGGGATGTGGGGTGAGTACCTACGCCCGCCACTTCAAAGCATTTTTCGACGATAATCAGTCTACGTGTGACATATTTGCTCTTAATCTGAACGTTGGTCGCCCAGACACCTCCACAGACATAGATATCAAGGTATTTGCCTTCTCCGAAGCCGCGGAGATGGTTCGCAGTATCAATAAAAACTACGACTTAGCTCTGGTTTTTAGCGTACCTGCCAAAAATGCGTCTCAAGTGATCGTAGATAACTACGTAGAGTTCATCATCGATCCGATCAAAGTGCCGAAGTGGATGATCAATCACGACCACCACTTTTTAAGCATCGGCAGGAACGCGGATTACGTTAATGCCATCGAGGCGTGCGATGGGCTTCTCTGCCACTCCCTCACGGAGACCAAATCCGGCTTCATCTCGTGGTTGAAGAAGAGAAACATCACCAAGCAGGCGAAGAAGATGGATGTTTTCTTCCACGTACCCTTTGTCCAGGATCTTATGACCCTGGAGAAGGAGGGAAGACATAAACGTCTTATCAACGCCGCTCGTGCCGTGGCGTGGAAGCGTGGAAGCATTGTTCTAAATCTCCACAATGTTCTTGCGGACCGCGGATTTGTGACGGAGATGATTGGCTTCGAAAGATCAATTGCCGGTTACTCGCAGCTCAAGAACTACGAGGGAAAAGTGAAGTGGTATCAGACAAATAACTTCTATAAGCCTGTCAGAGCGCCATCGGCTTTCTCATCGGCTCGGGTTAATAGCGACCTATTCGACTTGATAGATCAGGAAGGACAGAATCCTGATTTCATGTACGTTATTGGGTCCTACGACTATAAGAGGGGCCTTAGACGTATCTCGGAGAGCGCCTTTGCCTCCCATCCCCGCTCCTTCGAGCACAATAATCTCGATTACGGAAATAATTTCGAGTACCAAGGCCTGGAAGCGGCCCTGCTCGCAGTCCCTGTCTTTCACCGCCACTTCCTTGAGACTGTTACGCTGCCAGGAACGGACACTACACTGAGTTCCACAGGTGTTTTTCTATCAGTCGATGACGACAACCGCCACTTGAAGGAAGGAGGTCCGCAAGTTCTGGAGCCGGAGAGATTCGCTCAAATCCTCGACGAGGTGTGGAACGATCACACCGAGTACTATCGGATGAGAAGGAACTCCGTGGACCTTATCCGTGCTTACTACTCCTCCGACGCTGTGGTCCCGCGGCTACTATCCGCTCTGTCATAGTTTCCTAACATTTGGTTAAAGGATACGTAGAGAAGTGCGGGTTTCCGGCTTTTTCCTCTATAATAGAGGGGTGGGAGGCCCAACCTTCCTCATTTCTTAGAAACTCGACAACCCGTATTACTACTATGGTAGCTTCAATCGCTCAACGCGAGCAAAGCAACGCATGGCAGCAATTCTGCGAGTGGATCACATCCACCAACAACCGCCTCTACGTGGGCTGGTTCGGTACTCTGATGATCCCCACCCTCCTCGCGGCTACTATCTGCTTTATCGTTGCCTTTGTCGCGGCCCCTCCCGTCGACATTGACGGAATTCGTGAGCCGGTGGCCGGTTCGCTGATGTATGGCAACAACATCATCTCAGGTGCCGTTGTTCCCTCCAGCAATGCCATTGGTCTTCACTTCTACCCCATCTGGGAGGCTGCTAGCCTCGACGAGTGGTTGTATAACGGTGGGCCTTTCCAGCTGGTAGTATTTCACTTTCTGATTGGTATCTATGCCTACATGGGCCGTGAATGGGAACTTTCTTACCGACTCGGTATGCGTCCTTGGATTTGTGTTGCCTACAGCGCACCCGTTGCTGCTGCTTCTGCAGTGTTTCTCGTGTATCCCTTTGGACAAGGTTCCTTCTCTGATGCTATGCCGCTCGGCATTAGTGGAACATTTAACTACATGCTTGTTTTTCAGGCGGAGCATAACATCCTCATGCACCCCTTCCATATGCTTGGGGTGGCTGGTGTATTTGGCGGTTCTCTGTTCTCTGCTATGCATGGATCTCTGGTCACTTCGTCCCTCGTTCGCGAGACGACAGAGGTAGAGAGCCAGAACTATGGCTACAAGTTCGGTCAGGAAGAAGAGACATACAATATTGTCGCAGCTCATGGTTATCTTGGTCGCCTAATTTTCCAATATGCATCCTTTAATAATAGCCGTTCTCTTCACTTCTTTCTTGCTGCTTGGCCTGTGGTCGGAATATGGTTCGCGGCGCTAGGTGTTAGCACCATGGCCTTCAACCTCAACGGTTTCAATTTTAACCAGTCACTGCTTGATAGCAGTGGTCAAGTTGTTAATACTTGGGCCGATATTCTCAACCGAGCCAACCTTGGATTCGAGGTGATGCACGAGCGCAATGCTCACAACTTCCCTCTCGATCTGGCTGCTGCAGATGTCACTCCCGTGGCGCTGACGGCTCCGACGATTGGCTGATACTCAAACCCACCGGGCCCCATTAGGGGCCTTTTTTTTTTATGATCGACGAGTCCACTCCTTACAAACTCGCTGAAATAATACGTGCAACGTGGCCCAACTTGAACCTCTCTTGTGGTAAAATAGAACCATGGAACAAGACCCTCAAATCCTCCACCTCTCGTACAGAGAGTGCAGGCCGGACTCGGAGTACAAGTGGCTCAGAGTCAATGTAGTTTTTAGAGTTTTTGACGAGCACGATATAATAATGTGCGATGGTGAATCTTCAGAGCACGTTAAGACTTATCTATGGGAGGTAGATGACCCGGAGAAGATCAGCCTTCACTTCGCGCACACTCGCATGCAGTGGTCCGAGGAGGACGAAAATGGCCTCTCAAGACTAACCGAGTGGATCACGGAACCAAAGTACGACATCTCCGGCGCCAAGAGGGAAGGTTGGCAAAGCAATCTCAATCAGCTTCTTACAAAGATAGAGAAGTTTAACGTGTACCGGTACAGCGATTATGTCGAGGATAATCCTGTTACTCGAGGAGCACTTCAGATGCTAGAGGATTTAAAGCGCGATGGGAAGAACGGGTCCAGGTTCGTCCCTTCCTCCACGCTACTACGCAGTTTAAGGGTCCTTGACATCTTCTGGGACTGAAAGATGAATTTCCAACTGTACTACGTTTCTCTGGCAAGCCTATTTCTCGTAGTAGCTTACATGATGTACGTTGACCCAAACGTAAGTAAGTTCATTGTTCTGTTGTGGAAGATGGCGGTGATTCAGTACCACCGAGCGATTTTCTGGGTTAAATTCTACCCGCGCCTTCGCTACGATACTTTTATTCTCAAGCTCAGATCAAAGATGATTTTGAGAAACACCTCTAAGAGTTTGCCATTAGATGAACCAGAATGATTACACTCAGCTCCAAAAGATGCACGAGCAGATTCGCCAAACCGGCGTGGCAGCTTTTGACTCGGCTTATCTGGAGCGTTACACAGAACTGCTCGCAAAGTCCTTGGAGGGGAAGAGCGACGCTAGGCAACCCAGATCTTCCAGCGCTAGACCCTACAACCCCATGGTATGAGTGGCATTCTTACCTAGAATGCTGCTATAGTCTTGGTGTTACTCCATCTTTGCAAAGGTTTATGCGCTACAACGAATACTACAGGAGCGTTACAAATGATTAGAATCTTCCGAGATCTTTTCGACTACCGCGACCGTTATGCCGCAGATGGTCAAGAGGATCTACTTGATCGCATAGAGGCTCTTGAGATTACGGTTGCGGAACTGGAACAGAGGATTGACTTGCTCCAGGATCCGGAGTATAATCTTAGTAGGTACACTCTAGGCAAATAGCTATGTACGAGAATTTAACAGAATTCGAGCGAGCTTTAGCTCGTTTCGGCGACAAAGTGGCTCTAATCGCCGGACTGGAGATCTCTCACAAGATGAGCGCTGAAGATGCTTATCAGGAGATCAAAACACTCTACAAAGAGCTCAAAACGCTGCGTAAGAAGGAGTCCAATGTCTAAATTCGACGAACTCTATCCTTTTATGAACGAGTTCGAGCAGCATATCACCGATCTCTACTCACTGGAAAAGATTATCGACGCTGCAAACTCGGCCATCGAAAGTTCTGATGAGGATACGGCAATGAACCTACTCATCGGGCTTAAAGAGATGCTTAAGTACCAATCTGACGTTCTCCATTCCGATTTCACCAAAGCCTGGCAGGAATTTATGACACCCAACCATAAAACTAAGTCTTGGATCGGGGAGATCGACGAGGACTACACTCTCACAATCCCCGACTTTATTCTCGAAGAGCTAGGATGGGAGGAGGACGATCTTCTGAACATCGAAGTCCTTGAGAACAAAACAATCTCTATTACTTTGTCCGCCAAAGCGCCGCAAGAGCGTCCTAGTGGTGGATGCATGGGTGACGTCCTAACAGACGAGGAGCTCAAAATCATCGAGGAGAAAGGAGTGATGGGACTTCCATCCCCCTGGAGCTAAATAAGATGGAGAAGGAAGCTTTTTTCTGCTCGTGTGGAAGCAATGAGCACTTCTTCGTGCTCACAAAATTCGATGGAGAGGAGGACTTTGTCTATCTCTCCGTGTATCTCGACCGCCCAAGATTTTTTAAGCGCCTAATCAATGCGTTCAAGTACGTTCTCGGCTATAAGTCCAAATACGGTGAATTTTCTGAAGTATGCCTCGACCGGGAGACTCAGACTCTCCTCCGACAATTTTTAGATCACACAGATGTCACTAACTAGAAGTATTCGCATGACCTTCCCTGAGTGGGAAGAGACCAACCTCCTGCCAGAAGGCCTGGAGCCGGTGGTGGTGAAGGACGGAGCGGAAATCCGCTCCTATACATGGTCGGGTGAGATTATCCGTCGCGCCCGCCTATGCGAATTGGCCGTGGAGGGTAAGTTTACCGCCCAAACCCTCGTAATCTATCCTAATTGGGAGACAGAGACTCCGATCTTTGGCACAGAGTACATAACCATCGCCGACAAAAAATTCTTCGGCGCCACGGACTTTCATCCGCTTTCCCAGAACGAGTCGTACATCAAGTCCCAGATCGACGAGTATCTCTACGATTTTCCGGAGCGAACTACGGAGGAATCCAGGTTCTACGATCTTTCCACGTACTTCTCGCCTAGGTTTTGGATCCGGAAGTCCGACAAGGACTTCTACTCCGAGTACGTTGACTGGACTGACAGGTACTTAGGGAGGTATCGCATGGCCCTTATGGACGGAACGCTCGGACCGAGTAATCGCTCCGCCCACGCCGCCTACGATTCTCACATGGCTGCAAACGACCCCGCCCATGGGATCCTCAAGGCGTACTTCTCGCCGGAATTCGCCGACTTCTACGTAAACAAGTTCTTATTCGATCTCTCAGACCAATGAAGACAGTGAAAATCAACATCCAATCGGATGTTTTTCACCAGATCAAGCCATCGAAGCTTCAAGAGCTTCAGGAGTTGGTGGATAGTGGATCGAAGCACGCGATGTGCAAGTTCATTCGCACTGTCACCGTTCCCAATCCTCCGGCTCCTTCAGAAATTTGGGCCGCGCACTATCTCCGGTTCACCAACCAGCAGATTCACGATCTGCTTACTAGAGCGGTTAATATTGTCAAGGATACAGAGGAGTACGTCACCTACCAACTCAATGAGGCTTTTGGAGACGGAAAAAACAAGCATTACTCTACTCCTCCAGGGACAGTGAGGATCTATGCCCAAGACCTCGTCTGCTTCTATAATGGAAAAATTTGGAGAAAACTCCAGCCCTAGCGTTTTTACGTTCAAATACGCCGGTAGAGAGCCACTAACAACAGCGGAACTACTACTCCAGAGGCCGGAGTTGACCGATCTCTATGTTTACGACATCTGCCTTACAACCGGCTCCCTTTTGTACTCCTGTGCTGGTGGCATAGGTATTACAAAGGAGCCTTTTATTGTTGATATGCACAGGTTCATAAAAACCTCTACTTGCGTACATGCGTTAAAATCGTTCTTCAAGGCCGATTTTGGTAATTACTATACCAGAAGAAAGTACTATATGGCCCGTGAGAGATTCAACGAGCTGGGGTTGGTTGGTGGACTATCCTCGGCGGAAAGCGCTAGGCTCTATCTACTCTGGAGCGGAGGTGGGTTCAAGCATAGGTACAGAGGCAGAGGCTACGATGCTTTGTACGCTCCCACCAGCATCGACTACGAAGGCTTGGCTCAAACGTCCCGGCTAAGCCGGGAGAAAAACCTTCTCTTCAGGAGAGAGGATCTGTCCACCTTCTCCGAGGGGATTATCAACGACAACGTATTTGTTCACATGTACCTCCCGTCGGAATTTGGGGTCTACGGCGCCGGGTTTAAGTGGAACGAGCGGGAGATGGAGAAATACGTGCGAGTGGTGAGAGAACTCGGCTCTTTTGGATATAAAGTTTGCGTTTCTGGACTTTTCGAGCGCAGAGGTAAGATCTTCAGGGATTATAGAGAGTTGTTTCCCGAATTCGACCATCTTGTTCTGCCCGGGTTTAAAGTTTCTGAGTTAACATTTGAGCCTAAGTTCTCAGAGATACATCTTTTTAACTTCTGAAATGGGAAAGCATTTTCTACTCGATCTTTTTGGCGTGGATCCGGTCCTCCTCAGGGAGATGGAGAGTTTTATAGAGTTTGTAAGCCCAGAACTGAAAGACTGTATGGCCGAGGTACTTGGCGAGTCATCTCATAAGTTCCCTGGGGAGGGAGGATACACGTATTTAGCTTTGCTCTCCACATCCCATTTTTCTATTCATACATGGCCGGAGAATGAGTGCTGTGCTATTGACATGTTCTCCTGCGGGGAGATTATGTCCGATGTTCTGATCTCCTACGTTATTAAGTACTTCTCTCCGAAATCATATAACCTAAAAATGGTCTCTAGATGATATAATAGAGCAGTCTATCGAGTACTTATGGCCAGAATCACTTTCAATAACGGTAAAAAACTCATCCTAACCAATCCCAAAAACACACGTCAGGGGCAGTCTCGTAATACAAAATTAGCCGCTACTAGTCGTAACGGCGCAAAGAAGAGATATAGAGGACAGGGGCGTTAAGCCCCTTCTTTTTTATCAGTCTGTCATAGAGATACGGGTGATTCTCACCTGGACTTGAGCGTTTGCAGCGACGGTAGCTGCTGTGGCTGTGAAGGTGAGATTTACGTTGTTACCGGAAATTGTTGCGTCAAGTGTTCCTAGGATGGAGGCGTTCCATACCGAAGCATACTCAGTCATAAAGGCTCCCGATCCATCGTGGATAAGGAGGACTTCGGCCGAGTGGTAGTTTACTCCTTGCTTCATTTGAATCAGGTACTTTCCTGTAACGTACTGTGTTTTGTCAAACGTATTGATCACGGAGGCGGTAGAAGTTCCGGCGGCGATGGTGACGAATGAAGTTTGGAACCTTGTATTATCCTCGTAAGTCCCAGAGCCGTTGGGCTGGGTCTGAATATCGAGGTGATCTTCGAAGTTCGCTGAGCCATTAAACGTAACGTCTCCAGCGGCAATAACATCGCCATCCTTATCAACACTGAACTTACTTACCCCACCAACTTGGAGATCAAGTAGCAGGGAGTCGGCAGCGGAAGAGGTATCAGTTACGTCGACTCTTAGAGCGGTCTGCAGGGACCCACCGGTAAATTCGACCTCGTTCTCAGTTTTACCGTAGGCATCTACGGAGAGGTAGCGAGAAGCCGAAGCGTAGAAATTGACAAGCTTAGAACCAGCGGCGAAGGCCGTCTCGGTTACCTGGAGATCAATACCGGTAAATGTGATGCCCGAGTTGTTCCATGTAGCGGAACCCTTAACCAGAGTGTTTTCAGCAATTGAGCCCTGATCGATGTTAAGAGCGGCGCCGTAGGAAGAGCTATTGATCGCCAGTGCGCCATCTTTACGGAGAAGGAGCTTCTGATTGCCACCAACGGCAATATCGAGCAAACTCGAAGAAGCCGCCGAAGCGGTATCCACAACATCTATCTCGAAGGCCTTGAAGGACACCCCAGCGCTGTTCCAGGTCTGATCTATATCAACCGCTGGAGATGAGGACGTTAGCGCCGCGGTAGGCTCTAACTTTATGGATCTGACTTCAATACCACCCTTGGTACCCGCGAAGTCGGGACGTGGGCTGGGCTGATCAGCCTGTGTATCAGAGCCGTTATAGGTAGCGTCTAAGAGGAAAGTAAAATTATCGGTTAGGTTCTTATATCCAAAAAATCCCTTCTTCGCTGTACCGTCTACGTAATGGAATTGGATACCAAGATCCTGATCAAGGTCTCTCAGTGGATTGAGAGTGAATTTTTGATCTCCGCTTCCTGAAGTATTGATTGCGATGGCCTGGCCACCCTGACTGGAGGCGATAGTTATCGTTCTGTAGGTCGCACTTGTTACGGTCTCGTCCTTACTAAGAACGTAGTACACCGCTCCGTCTGTTAGTCCCTGGGGTAAAGTCCCTCCGACTCCCAGCTCATACTTCAGAGCGTCTCCTACAGCTATATCGTCAAACGGTGTTAGTTTATCGTTACCCGCTACAGAGTTGGGAAACTTGATCCTGCCTGGAGTCCCAGAGATGATCGCTTCGGCTGTGTATTGCTTACCCGTATTCCCAAGAGTAATAACAGGGTCGATAGTAGTAATCGTCCTTGTATCTACGACAGTTGATACGCCCTGTACGGTCAGGTCGTTGACAATTATGTTGCGTTTGTCATCAACAAACGGTGAGCCATTTACGCTAATACCGTGCTTAACATCAAACCTTCTGTAGGTGGCGTCAGCCATAGCAAATCACAGTCTATATCTCTAGTATCTTTAAACGACGGTCTTTGTCCGAGATGCTGTGGTATAATATGAATGAACACAAACACGTAGTTTTATGTACTTTGCAGCAGCAATTCAAGCTATAAACGCCGGTCTTACCAAGAGTAACGAGATCGGTACTAAGATGAATATCGCGGTGGTTGATCGTGGCGGAAACTTGGTCGCTTTTGCTCGTGAAGATGGCGCGTGGGTGGGAAGCGTAGATATCTCGGTTAAAAAAGCAAAAACCGCAACTTTCTTTGATATGGAAACTCAGGAGATCGGAAAACTCTCCCAGCCCGGTGGCAGCTTATACAATATCGAACATTCCAACAATGGTCTTATCACCTTCCCTGGTGGGATTCCTCTGTCCGCTCCTGATGGAACGATTCTCGGAGGAGTTGGGGTTTCGGGTTCTACTGTAGAAAACGATTGGATTGTAGCTCAAGCGGCCGTGGAAGGGTTTAAAGTAGTTTTTATGGAGAGTCCTGCCTCGGCATAGGATTTAAATACCAAATACTTAACTAAAGAAAAATGGCAATCAACTACACACTCACCATCGGATCCGTGAAGAAAAGACTTTCCGAGGGAAATTTCTCCAACGTAATCGTGGAGGCTTCCTTCGGTGTTTCCGCCAGCTCCGACAGCGTCTCATCCGTAGACGAGAATGGGGTGGAAACGGTCACGGTTCCATCGTTCTCCTATTCCTGCGGAGGAACAAAAGCTTTCTCCGTGGAAGGCCTTGATGAGGAGAACTTTGTCGATTTTGAGAATGTAACTAAGGACACTGTTGTCCAGTGGCTTCTTGCCGAGGAGGGTGTAAACTCTGTCGAGGAGTTCTCCTACGTAAAGAGCTCCGTTCAGAATATCGCCCAGAGGATCTACGAGTACGGCCTAGAGGTTCCTGCCTCCGTGCCCGGCGAAGATCCCTCAGGCGCTTCGACTGCTGAATACGTTCCTCCTGCGCCTGCGCCTGCACCTGCGCCTGAAGCCCCCGCTTCCGAAGAAGTTGTAGATGCTCCTGCTGAGCCTATTGCATGAATCTGACTTACCAGCCATATCTGGGTAAGACTGTAGTATTTTGCCTCCCAGGATCCCATTATTCTGGGAGGTTTTTAGTAAGTTTTACCCAACTAATCTTAGATTGCCAGAAAATGGGAATAAGAACAGTTATCTCCCAGGACTACAGCTCAATGGTGAACTTTGCGAGATGTAAAGTTGCCGGAGCAGACGTAACCAGGGGGAACAAGCAATCACCTTTTGGGGGCAGGGTGCAATACGACTACATGATGTGGATAGACTCGGATATCTCTTTTAAAACAAAGGATTTCGAGTCCCTACTCAAGCTCGACAAACCTGTCTCCTCTGGGTGGTATTCCCAGCCCGGTGGATGCACCCCAGTCGTAGAAAGTATGGACGACGATTTCTTCCGTCGGCACGGAACTTACAAATTTATCCACTCCACAGAGATGGAGAAGATGCGATCTCCGTTCAAAGCCGATTACATCGGATTTGGCTGGGTGCTGGTGAAGAAGGGCGTGTTTGAGAGGCTACCGTACCCGTGGTTCGCGCCCAAACGCATGAAGATCGGAGAAGACCTTGAGGATATGTGCTCAGAGGACGTTGCGTTCTGCCTCGATGCCAGAGCCGCCGGCGTAGATATATGGGTGGATCCTCGTGTTAAAGTGGGGCACGAGAAGATTATAGTTATATAGATACGCTAGGGATTAAAATGGCTCTTGGTTCGTGGCCCGATGGCTGGAGAAACGCTTCCTACTCGGACGAGATGGTTCCGGAGGCGATCCGGAAAACAGCGACTCCCGGGCAGGTGTACCGAAGCCCGCAGACCGGTCATACACTTCAGAAACAGGCTAATGGCCGGTGGAAGCTGGTGGGTGGGGATGATAGGATGGAGGGGAAGCAGCGTCAGAGTCCTTCGGGTATGCCAGACATCTCCAAGATGAAAAAGCTAGCCGAAGGCAACTACGGCGTTGTGTATCAGGATCCACAGAGTGGTCACGTTGTCAAAACCCTCAAGGAGGGGAAGGAGTGGGGCCCCCACGAGGTCGAGCTAGGCAAGAAGATGGGGGAGCTTGGCCACTCTCCAAAAATCTATAGCGCTTCCGACTCGCACATTGAGATGGATTTCTCCAAAGGCAAGCCACTGTGGACCGGAGGGTTTAATCGCACCGAGGATGAGAAGGAACGTGATGTAAAAATGACCACTGATCAGGCTCAGAAAGCTTTTGCGGCCATCAAAGACCTCCATAAGCTCGGTTTCTACCACGGAGACATGCACAACGAACAGTTTCTCACTGACGGAGAGGGGGGCAAAGATGCCACTCTGATCGATTACGGCCTCTCGGGTAAGATCCAAGACCAACCTCACAAGGCCATCGTTGACTTCAATAAGGTGGGAAAGCTCATTGACATCTACAGACCTGAGTTCGATAAGGATCCCTACGTTAACCTCGTACGCGACTCTATCGAGCAGTACAAAGCCGCCAAAGGTCAGTCCAAAGCCGCTGTTGCTAAACGCTCCCAAATCGGTTTAGAGTACTTTGATAAATTGAAACAGATCGATTGACATACGTCCCTAGATCTGATAAAATTATCACATAATACTTCTCAGGCGTAACCACTTCGGAGCCCAAACAGAGAAGTCACTGCGGGCATGGTGTAGAGGTAACATCTCAGCCTTCCAAGCTGCAGTCACCGGTTCGATCCCGGTTGCCCGCTTAGGGGATAACAACGTAGTCGTTGGGCAGACAGCCCAGAAAGACGCGTAACCCCTTCTTTTTGTTCCAATAACCATTAAGAAAGTATGAAAAAGCTCGTCTCAGCAATTGGCGCTATCAGCGCAGTTACTATGATTGCTCCGATGTCCGCGATGGCTCAAGTAACTAGCGTCGGTCAACTGCGCGACGTTCAGCCTACTGAGTGGTCCTATCAGGCCATCTCGAACCTGGTATCTCGTTATGGCTGCATTGCGGGTTTCCCCGATGGCACCTTCAAGCCAGGTGAGCCTGCTACCCGCGCTCAGCTCGCCGCCCTGACCAACGCCTGCCTCGATCGGATCGCCGAATTCCAAACCGCCGCTGACGCACAACTGGCCGCTGCTCTTCGCGCGGAATTCGCTCGGGAGCTCGGTGCTACCAATGTCCGTGTAGCACGGCTTGAGAAGGCCGCAGCTCAGAAGTCTCAAGGTGTTGGCAACTACGTCGGTGTTGGCGTTCTGCTGAATAAGCAAGGTGTTGATGGTGGCGGTTATACCGAGAACCGTACGATTTCCGGTGCGACCCTCCAAGCTCGTTACGCTGCTAAGACTTTCAAAAACCAGAACGCCGTCTCGGTTCGTCCTTACCTGAACGCTGTTGCTGGTCCTAATAGCAATATCGGCACTGCTGGTGGTGCTCTGCTCTCCTATGACTGGAGCGTTGCCAAGGCTAAGTCCGGTGTGAGCCGCGCGAACATCTACACCGGTGTAGGTTACCAAGTTCCTTTCGCCAATGACACTCAGGCCAACTACCAGTCCGCGGTGGGTAGCAAGGGTCAAGTGGTTCTGGCACTTGGCATCGAGGGTCGTCTGACCAACTCTCTGGTGGGATTTGCCGATCTGAAGTTCCCCACCACCAACGCTGGGAATAGCTACGGCGGCGCCAACTCCACCTACTCCCCAGTTTTCACCACTGGTCTGGGTATCAAGTTCTGATCTGTCAGAACCTCCTGACATAGTGGCTACGGGGGCCTTGACTGGCCCCCATTTTTATGATATGATGATTAAGGAAATCTGAAAGGATCGGATTATGACAGTAACGACCAACGAACACGGTCAGCAGAATATGTGGGCAAAGGAGCCCACAATGTACTACGAGAATTACGGAATGTATTCTCCCTACGAGGTCAAGGAACGCACTAATGGCCGCTGGGCTATGATGGGTGTTATCGCTGGTTTCATCTCTTACGCCGTTACAGGCAACTTCTTCTTCGGAGTATTCTAATGGACAAAATCTTCACTGAAAAAGCTGAAAAGCTCAATGGTAGGCTCGCTATGCTCGGTTTTGTAGCCGCGGTGGGTGCCTACGTTCTCACGGGTCAAGTTATTCCCGGTGTATGGTGATGGGAGAAGTCATCTTCACTCTTACTAGCATCGCCTTTCTCGTCCTGCTGTTTCACTCCTTGAACCAGCTGGGTAAAACCTACAACATCTGAGTAGGAATAGTTTATAGATTACTATCATGGAAAACACCGTCTCCATCACAGCCAAGAACCCCCATTCGTTTGATATCAACAGATATCCGACTGAGGCCCCTCTTGTCTGCTAATGGAGAAAGGTTAAACCGACTCTATAAATAGCAACAAGAGGGGGAGGCCAAAAGCTTCTCCCTCTTTTTTGCTTATGGCCACTCCGGTGCCAGTGGCACTACTGGCCACCACCCCATTTACAAGTCGGTCTATCCCTGATATATTAGTCTCATGGATGGGAAACGACCCATCCCGAACCTTGAAAATTTAACCCTTCGGGTCTGTAACTCAACGGTAGAGTAACGGGCTTTTAACCTGGAAGTTGTGGGTTCGATTCCCACCAGACCCATGTGGGAGAGTGGCTACTGCTGGCAATATGTGTAGCAGCGGTCTGTAAAACCGTTACATAGGAACCATCGGGGGTTCAATTCCCTCCTCTCTCATCGCCACTTTGCGCCGGAGCTGATAATCCGGAATGCCGGTGGCCCTCTGACCCATTAGTGTAGTGGTCTATCACGCCACCCTGTCACGGTGGAGATCACGGGTTCAAATCCCGTATGGGTCGCTGCGGTCCGCAATCACCGTCCCGGACGTCTATTGACGCCCCCAAGGGAAAACGAGGTTATCTCAGGATGGCTTTGCTGGTTTACATAGTCCTGGGTGGTAAAAATCCAAACCGGCACCAAGCCCCCACCTCTGCTCCGTCCTTATGAGGCGGTTTACGTGTTAAACGCTTTCTGGCGATGGGGCACTTGCCACTTTAGCTCAGCTGGATAGAGCGACGGTTTCCTAAACCGTAGGTCGTGGGTTCGAGTCCCACAGGAGGCGTTGCCTTAGGGCACAACGGGGTGTAGCGCAGCGGTAGCGCGCCTGTTTTGGGTTTAAAGATTTTAGCTGGTTCAAATTGATCTTGCTATGATTCACCCAAATTCACTCGCTAACTTACAAAAGGGGAGAACTCGAAATGATCCAATAGTCCAATGTCCGTATTGTAATAAGCTTATTAAAAAGCCAAATTTGTCCAGACATTCTTCTAAATGCGTACAAAATCCTAAGTTTGGTACACCGTGTCCTAAGTGCGGAATTCTTAAGCATCCCAAAAAACAAACCTGTAGCACAGGTTGCTATAACAGTTTATTTAGATCAGGACTTAATAATCCTAACCATCAAAAGGGAAATAATTACAGAACAATTTGTTTTCACCACCATGAGAAGAAATGTTGCGTATGCGGTTTTGATCTAATTGTAGAAGTTCATCACTTAGATGAAAATAAACACAATAATGATCCACTTAATCTCGTACCTCTCTGCCCTAATCATCATCAGGTCTGGCATTCAAAGCATAAATTTTTAATAGAAAATCAAATCTTGAATTACATTGAATCTAAACGGGATATCGCCTAACTTGGTCATGGCACCTGTTTTGGGAACAGGAATAATCTCAGTTCAAATCTGAGTATCCCGACTCGGGAACGCCAAGGAACGGCGTTTTAAACGAAGGGTCCCCTAAGCCGCATCGTAGATGCACCCTCTGGTGGGTGATCGTAGGCGGATACCCTCGCCCAGGCGCCGAAGCGCCTCATGCCCTTGTAACTCAGCCTGGATAGAGTATCCGACTTCTAATCGGTTAGTCGTAGGTTCGAATCCTACCAAGGGTGTTGAAAGATATCAGTAGTATCTTTCGAAAATGAACAATTGCTTACAGTGCGGTGTAAACACAAAAAACCCCAAATTTTGTAGCAAATCTTGTTCGGCAAGTTGGAATAATAAAAAAGTTCCCAAGAAAAAGAAAAAAAGTTTAAAAATTGCAGAGTGCTTAAATTGTTCTAAAGTTTTTGAATATAGTTCCTATCACAATAAGGGAAAGTATTGTTCAAATAGCTGTCAAGTTAAATTTCAAAGGTCTCAAATTATAGAAAAATGGAAACAAAATCCTAAAAGCTCTATAAGAGCCGGATACAAGATAAGCTCTGTTATAAAAAACTATCTTATAGAAAAAGCTGAGAGTTGTTGTTCTTTATGTGGATGGAGCGAAATAAACCAATATACTGGTAATGTACCGCTAGAAATTCATCACATTGACGGCGATTGCTCGAATAACGCAGAAGAAAACTTGCAAGTATTATGCCCAAATTGTCATTCTCTCTCTCATAATTACAAGGGAGCAAATAAATCAAAAGCAAGTTCAATTAGGTCCAAGTATTTTAAAGTAAAACAAAAAGAAAATAATGGGAGTATAGCTTAGATGGTAAAAGCATTCGACTGATAATCGAAAGAGCACTGGTTCGAATCCAGTTACTCCCACTCGCCCTTGTAGCATAACGGTAATGCAGCGCTCTTGTAAAGCGAAGATTGCTGGTTCAAATCCAGTCGAGGGCTTGGGGTATAGTTCAGTTGGTAGAACGGGCGGCTGTTAACCGCTATGTCGTAGGTTCGAGTCCTACTACCCCAGCCAGGAGGGCCAAGCAGATTGGCGACTGCAGCGGTCTTGAAAACCGTCGAGGTGTTAAAGCCCTTGGGAGTTCGACTCTCCCGCCCTCCGTTTTTGCCGTGTTTAAAGATAATTTGGTAGCAAATTCTCCAACTCCTCAGCAAAATGGCCAACCTCTTCGGAACTTCGGATGTAAGACTGGCCGTTCTGGAGGAAAAATTAGTTGTTTACGAGGATCTCTCGAAGGAGATGTTGTCCAAACTCGAGGCTGCGGTGAATAAGATCTCTGAGGCAAACCAGAACGTAGCGAAGATTCTGGTTCGCCATGAGGAGCGTCTTGACCAAAGTATCCAATCCGATACCGCCATAATGAAGCTCCTTGAGGAGCTCAGAGCCGCTAATCGGCGCGAGGCCAAGGATACGGAGACAAAGATAAATACTCTAAGCTCAAGGGTCGACGATCTCTCAAGGTTTAAGTGGGTGGTGGCCGGTATTCTGCTCGTTGTGGGAGTGATTGCGGGGCAGGTTAACGTTCTCGAGTCGATGTTCCCCCAACCCCCGTCAATCCATTCGGACCGGTGAGAGGTCAGCGGATTGGCTTCGTGTACAAAAGTACCTGGAAAACGGGTATAATACAATGCGTATCTGCTGATTTTCCGGGACACTATGCTGTATTTCTCGTCAAAGATTCCTCTGGCTCAATTATCCCCGTGGATTCACGAGACGTTGCGTACATATGACACAGCGATCGTCGGAGTACTGAGCTTTCTCTTGATCTTTGTGCCCATCTATGGTATAATGTACATACACCAAAAGCCAAAAGACTAGGTAAGGGACTGTCGCCTATCGGTTAAGGCCCACTGCTTATAACGGTGTGAACTGAGTTCGACTCTCAGCAGTCCTACTAGCTCCTTTAGCTATCTGGTGAAAGCACCCGACTCATAATCGGATATAGGTGGGTTCGATCCCCTCAAGGAGCACTAGCCCATCTCCAAACACTTTCTATGAAGAAAAAGAAGTTCAACGAGCTCATCCAAAAGCCTCTAAGATTCCACCATCAGGACATCCACGAGGAACTCGACGAGATAAAATCGATGCTTCTGGAACTAAGAAGCCAGATCAAAGATATAAAGGAGACTTTGCCTGAATGGCGGAATAGGTAGACGCCCTGGTTTTAGGTACCAGTGGGGGTAACCCCGTGGAGGTTCGAGTCCTCTTTCAGGCATCGGGAGATTAACTCAGCGGTAGAGTGGCTGCCTTACAAGCAGTAAGTCACTGGTTCGATCCCGGTATCTCCCATGGTTTAAATACAAACATGGAAACCATCACTTTTTCTGACAACATCGAGCTTAGCGGAAATGCCTCTGTGCGAATCCAACACCTGGACAATTCCGAGTCTACGATCATCTCCCTCGATGAGTATTGCAAGAAGCACCCCGAAGCTCCGGAGTGTAAGGAGTACGACGTTTAACTGTCACAATCCCTCTTGACCTGGCCTTCTCCTCTGTGATAGTATCAATCTATCCAGAGGTTTTTTAGTAAGTGAACATCTTCTTCCTCGACCATGATCCCCAGGAGGCTGCAAAAGCCCACTGCGATAAGCATGTCAACAAGATGATCATCGAGCACCTCCAGATGATGAGTGTTGCTCTCGACCACCACGGATTGAACCCGGCTCGTAAAAAAGACGGTAACTTCTACTCCGTGAGAGGCTTCAAGAATCATCCATGCACCAAATGGGTCAAGGAGTCGGTGGGAAATTTCATATGGACATGGAAACTCACCTGGCATCTCTGCGAGGAGTTTAACCTGAGATACGGTAAGGAACACTCAGGTAAGCAAAGCCTTAAGTCCATAGATTTACAATCTGTGGTGTTTGACTTTCCGGACTTGGGATACACTCCTCCTGCTCAAGCGATGCCAGACTTCTGCAAAGTCGATGGGAACGCGGTCCAAGCCTATCGCAACTACTACAACTGGATGAAGTGGAGATTCGCTACATGGAAAAACGAGCCTCCCGAGTGGTGGGCTCCCTCCTGCTGCCTCGAGGCCTCGGACCAGTACTAGAGCCGGCCCCCAGTCCTTGACTTGGGGGCTTTTTTCGTGATACTATAGATATATACAGTTTCAGGTTCTATGTCCAAACTCAACTCCTTAGGTTATGTAGTCCTTTCAGACTCGATGAACGCCAAGGTGTTTGGAGACGGCATTCAGGCCAAAGATCTGGGAAAAAAGAAAGTCCTCGAAGTCACCGAGGAGATGGAGGGGTTTGGCGTTAACTTTCCCGTTAAAAACCCCGAGAATTTCTTCATCGACGACTTCGATCTTCCGGAACTTCAGGCTCCCACAATCAAAGATCACTTCGACACCATCTCCAAGGAAGTCACCGCTAAGCGCGTCCGGCTCATGAAGGATTTTGCTTATACGGAAGTCCCCGACGCCCCGGACAAGACAAAGTACTTCCTCCATGCCGGATGGGTTAAGTACCCATTCGACGGAGCTGCCGAAGTCGTGGATGGTATCGAAGAGCAGATCGGAGTATTTGACTGCGAGACCTTCGTGAAGGGAAGCGACTTCGCCCATCCGATTCTCGCCACGGCCGTTACCGACAAAGCTTACTACATCTGGATGCATCCGAGTTTTGTCAATCCCAAAGTCCCCTATGAGCCGATGCTCGTCCCCCTAGGTCGCAAGGACGGAGTCTTTATCGCGCATAACGTAGCCTACGACCGCCCTCGGACGGCTGAAGCCTACGTCCTCGGAAAGACCAACTCGTGGTTTGACACCATGTCAGCCCACATCAACGTCTCCGGCCTCGCTTCCGGCCAGCGATGGTGGTATATTCAGAAACAGGCGAAGAAAGCCACCTACAAAGCCGATCCGATCTGGGCCGATAAGGGCTCGATGAACAACCTCATCGACTGCTATAACTTCCACTGTCGCCCCGCGATCCCTCTCGAGCAGGAGGACAAGAAGATCCGTAATACGTTCGTAGAAGCTACCTCTATGGAGGATTTCCTGCCAGAGCAGGACGAACTCATCCAGTACGCTCTCAACGACGTTAAGATCACCTTCGAGTTATATTCGATTCTCGTTCTCAAGTATCTCCAGAACAACCCGTCCCTGACCACTCTTGCTGGTCACTTCGGAATCGCCGCCGCTAAACTCCCTGTGGTCTCTGACTGGGAGGATTGGTTCGCTTACTGCGAGAAGCAATGGGAGGATTCTATCGCGCGCCAGGAGGAGATCCTGGGCAAGATGGCCACTGAGATCTACGAGGCATGGAATGAGGGAGAGCTTAATGACGAGGACATCAAGGAAGATCCGTGGCTCTCACAGCTCGACTGGGAGGCAAATTTCAAGCTCACCAAGGCTGGAAAGCCCAGCTCGAAGTGGTACGGAGTTCCCAAATGGGTGAGGAGCGTCTCCGCCAAGGACCTAGTGGATGGCAAACCCGTCATCGAAGGAATCTCGACCAAGAACCGCCTTTCCCACCTTCTGCTCCGCCTCAAGTGGGATAATCAACCCATCCGGTTCTTCACTGAGAAGGGCTGGTGCTATATGGACGAGGATAGTGGCTCATACGTTCGTATTCCGCACAAGGACGGAGAGGGTGTTAACGTTGGCGGAGTTCTGACCAAAGATTACGTAGAGGATTTTGAGTCCGGGATTCTGGACTCCGACCTCCCGCAGGCCAGAGAGCTTATCTCGCTCGCTGTTAATGTCGCCTACTGGACGTCTGTTCGTTCACGTGTGCGAGAGCAGAATGTAGAGACCGTAGACACGCCTAGCGGGAGCAAATTCAAACTTATCGTGCCAGCATCAGTGCCTCATAACACCTCCACCAATCGCGCTGGGGAGAATCTCTGGCTGACTGTGCCCGATCCGAAGTACGATAAGATTGGCAGTGAGATCAAGACTCGCGTCCAAGCTCCAGAGGGCTACGTGTTCGTCGAATCCGACTTCGATGCCCAGGAGGCCGTGGTTGCCTCGATCTTTGCCGACTCCCATCATAAACTGGCCGGGAGTACTCAGTTCTCCCACTCCATCCTCGCCGGATCTAAGGACGATGGAAGCGATATGCACTCAATGACCGCTAAAGCCATCGGAATCACTCGTGCCATCGCCAAGGGCTGTAACTATGGTATGTTGTACGGATGCGGAGCTAAGACCCTGGCCAATACGATCCGCAAGGGTAACAAAAGCATCCCGATGAAGGAGGCCATGGAGATGGGTAAGAAACTCATCAAGATCAAGAAGGGCGAAAAAGCCTCGAGGCTTTCCCAGACCCTGATCGGTGGATCCGACTCCTACGCATACAACGAGATGGCTCGGATTGCCAACATGCCCTGCCCAATCAATCCTCTCAGCGGCACCAAGATGTCCACAGCCTTCCGCCCCTCGAGTGTGGGAACGGACTTCTGGACCATGAGGAACAACTGGTGCATCCAATCCACCGGGAGTGCCATGCTCCACGCCTTCATGACCGCTATGGAGTGGCTCATCGATAAGTACGAGTTGGAAGCGGAGTTCTGCATGAGCGTCCACGACAGCATCTTGTATCTTTGTCCCGAAGCCCAGGCGGAAAAAGTCGCGGCCCTCTTCCAGGTGGCTCATGCCTGGTGTTGGGCCTGGATGCGGTATAATTACGGTATCTATGAGCTCCCAGTGGCCAATGCTTGGCTCTCCTCGATTGAGATCGATAAGATCTTCAGGAAGTCCGCTGACTCCAGCACCAAAACGGTCTCGCAGCGTACGGACGAGGAGGATGGACGATCCGTCACCATTCAGGATCTCATCCCCGTATTCAATTCGATGTTCAAATGAGTACCTTTGATGACATAAACGACTACTTTAGAGCGACTCACGGCTTCTCCCTCTTTCTCAGGGAGGAGCCTACGCTCATGCACAGAGCGAAAAAACCGACTCAGTGGGTTGGGGCGGACGCTCCCGATATTGTGCTACTTCGCCGAACTGGCTACCCTCCAACCAAGTACCCTAAGTGCCGTGGTATAATTAGTAATGGAGGACACCGGCCTGTATCAGTATCTACTCTTCTGTCTAACATCAAAGAAGGCAGAAAACTGTTTATGCGATTACAGTAATCCCCTCTGTTTAGTTTAAAGTTAAATTCAAGTGTTTTTCGATCCGAGTCCTCTCGTGTATCGCCGGGCACTTGTCATAGCATCTCTAACTCATCTATAAACAATTGCAGATTGCAAAGATGACCCTGGAATGGTATGTTCCTTACATTGGAGCTCATGAAAAAAGTAATTGTTACCCTCGGCCTGGCCGCGCTCTCCTTTCTTCCTCTGTCTGCACACGCAGGAAGACAATGTGGACAAGCAAGTTACTACGGCTTAGGGGACGGATATCAAGGAGGTATTACGGCTTCTGGACGCAGGTTTGATACCTGGTCTAATCAAGCAGCGCACAAGTGGCTACCCTTTGGAACGGTTGTTACAGTGTCTGCTAATGGTAGAAGCACTAGAGCAGTGATTACCGACCGCGGACCATTTGTTGGCGGTAGGGTCATTGACCTGTCTGCGGCATCTTTTAGCGCACTAGGACCTATCTCCCGAGGAGTGCATAACGTTTGCATCTCCTGGAACTAAGTTCTCTACACAACTGAATACAAAGAGGGCCCCAAGCAATGCGCTGGGGCTTTTTTAATGCCCGTGCTTAGACTTCTAGCACCGACTTCATGAGGTAACAGAGCGTATTGCTGTCTGTCAGGAATCCTTCAATAACGTTGACAAATCCAAACTGCTTCTCCTGCTCCGCAACATCCCTGATAAGTTCCAGATCGGACTTGTATCTCATGCACAGCGTCAGTAGCCACTCCACGAGGTCCGTGGAAGTCGTCCACTCTATCTCCGGAACTTGATTGAAGACGTGAGCAGTGATCTCGATTCCCAGTCCTCTGGCCTGCTCCGCGAAAGTATCGGTCTGAGCGTCTAAGATCTCATAGACTCTCTGAAAGAGCAGGTGGAGCTGGTAGAAGTCCTTCCCAACAACATTCCAGTGAGCGAGTTGAGCTGCTCCCTTAAAGCTTAAAAGTGAGGCGAAGACGGAGTAGAAAAGTGAAGTCATGTTAATTTACCGTACGCTGGGTTCGTTTCTAGGTACAGGTCCTGTTTTGCGGATGTGATCGGTTTTGTATTGGGCACTGTGCCTATCGTGTTTCGCCACAAAGCCGAGTCTATATTTAACTTAAACCACGGAGGGTAGGGTTCGGTATGGTCTTTATAGCATTTCCACACCTTCTGAAGGTTTCCTGTTACAACTTTCGAGTTGTCTACTACGCGGTTGCCCTGAGCATTGAAGGATAGCGCCACGCGAGGAGTGAACGTGTAAGTTGCCCGTCCATCTAGAGCAGGATTGCAAACTATGTCTAAGTTATCAGCTATGTCCCTATCACATCTAGGATCCTCAACGAGATACTCCTGCTCCTCGTCCGGTCCGATCCTCCTCCTCCATATCGCGATGCCCGTATTCTTTCCATCCGCGGTAATAAGACAACTACGTTGCGGTAGAAAGTCCCCAAGGGAGATAGGATCGTAGGCTGCACAAGGCTGGGAGTAAAACCTACCATCAGCGAGATTGACTTCGATTGTGAATGTCATCTCATAGATGAATTGGGAGGCTTCCGTAACCTGAACGAATCTACCAGTCCCAGGCTCAAAACCGGTCTGGAATTCTAGACCCGGAACCTCCGGTACCCATCCAGTTACGGAGTCGTAGATCATGTCCATCAGAGGTAGAGCAAAACTATGCCCTTCTCTCTGCGTCTGCTTTTGGATGATGGTGATGGAGTAACTTAGGGATCTAGTTCTTACTGTTGGTATGTAAGCGCCCTTATTGGAGTTAGTGGAGTTCTCGTTGGCGTAACTGATAATTATCATGGCCTGCTCGGCCACTCTCCCCGACTCATCGAGCTCCTCCGCGAGGCGGAGCACCACGGCGCTCTGCCCAAGCACTTTGTGCACTCTCCTATGGAGTTGGTTCTCGATTTCGAGTAGCATGGTTACCAGGCTCCGCCACTGATGAAGTTCTGAAGCTCCCAGTTACCTGTAGTATGATTGTAGAGAAGCGCGTCTCCAGGCTTTACGTTCCTAGTGAAGTTTACGTCGGCTAGGTCCTGAAGCTTCCTAGCCGCTTCTAGGGACATAATGTACTGTCTGAGGGCGGCTGCGTCCTGCTTGTACGGAGTTCCGTCAGGAAACACTCCTACTCGGCCTCCCATGTTGCCGTAAGTAGAGTCGTAGTAGCATCCACCACCGGCTCCATCAAGGAGCAGGAAAGCGCTGCCATCAGCAGGGCCCGCGTTAAATGGGTCGTATCCGTAGGGTTGATTGCTCATGGTTAGAAAGTATTGCCCTCCTGAAGGCCGTTATAGTTATCGAAGTTGCCGTCAGCGCTCTCCGTTGTATTGGTTGCGTTGAGTGTGTCTCCATCGGCCGGATCCACGGCGTCCTCTGTGTTGGTGAATGAGGCCAATCCTCTGGTCGTCTCAAGTGCGTCAAAGAGTTCATTGACCTCCAGAGCCGATTCCGGCATAATGGAGGACATTTGAGAGGCTGAGTTAGATAGACCTTCTGAGTTGATCCTGTTGGCCGAGATCGCCTCCTTGCGTGGGAACTGCCACCAGCGATTGTTGCCTCCTTCGCGAAGCACCCAGCGGCTCGTTGAGGGTTCGGTAAAGCTCCGGCCTCTTCTGTATGAGCTCTTGGTCATCGTGCATCCACTACCCCAGTAGCGGTAGGCTTCCTGCCACTTCAATCCGGTAGATGGAGAAGCCTTAGCGGCCCACAGATCAAGCTGCTCAAGGGCCTTCTCAGCGGCGTCAATGACTTGCTGACGTGGCCGAAGGGTATCTAGGTACCATCTCGCGAGGATGGCCTGTGTGCGGCGGTACGACCCAGCGATCAGGATCTTGCCCTGGGGAGGCGCTGTGAGGATGTAATTGTTGATAAGAGTCGCGGCGTCGTTGAGAGCGATCTGGATCTTATCGTAGTTAATTTGGTTCCCAGTCGGATTATCTATATTTGAGAGCTCAACAGCTTCTTGATAACCGAAAACCTCTATAAAATAGTCTACAGTGGCCGGATTGCAATTATCCGCCACTCCAAACATATCGGGG
>Ga0129336_10000262_pt1 | contig 29505 bp, 52 predicted proteins | sample CPB6_02_DNA_FD_96878 | JGI IMG/M metagenome (GOLD analysis project Ga0129336, IMG submission 96878) | Freshwater to marine salinity gradient microbial communities from Chesapeake Bay, USA - CPBay_Sum_0.6_0.2_DNA | ecosystem: Environmental > Aquatic > Marine > Coastal | place: USA: Chesapeake...
GAGGTATTGTCCAGGTCATAGATCTGTATGGGTCAGTTGGGGTTCGAATCCCCTTTCTTCCTCTATTTTCCACCAAAAATCAAAATCAAATGAGAACATTTGAAACACCGCTTGGTACATTCTCAAACAGCATGGATTACCGTAAAGCGTTAAAAGATGCTGGCTACATTAACCTCGGATGGATGAACGGATGGAGTAATAGCGACCACGACATGTGGCGAGATTACAAGAACATGTATCCAGATCAGCGTATTGAATCGCTGATATGGAACGATCGCAGTACGGACAATATGTACGTAATGCATGATGCTAAGGTGTTCTGCTCAGTTGACTCCGGAGATTAACCATCAAAATCAATAGTATATGAAGTATCTATTCAAGATCATCATGATGACCCTTGTCATCATTCCGGTGTTGCTCATAGAAGCTATGAGATCTCTATGGGACTATAACACCACGGGTTTTAAACAGTGTAAGTCTATGTACACCAGTGGTGTTAAACATAACTGGGCTAAACTGTTTGGTAAGAACCGTCCAACTAGGTTCTAAATGAAATTACACGCATGTCCCCGCGTTGGGAAGACCTAGAATTAGTTGCGTGTAAAGGACAACTGGTCACTGTCTGAGCATCACCACCGGATCTACGGTGCTGAATAAATCCTAGAATGGTGTTTTTACACCATAAGGTTGTCGTTTCTTCTCTAATTACGAGCATATGTCAGGGGTCGTAACCCTGGAAGAAACCTTTAAAATCCTATAACATGGAAAATACACCACAAGAGAAACAGCAGTTTGACATCGATGGTATGATCATCTGGGCTAATTCAATAGAAGAAGCACTAGATATCGCCAATCTCGCTATCATTGACCCCGAAGAGAGATTTCCACCGATGGAAGATCAGCTTGGTCAGGACGTTTTACGGTGACAGACTTCAAGTGTAACCGTCGAGTCGGGACCAGCATAAACCTACCAAATGTAGAATGCTGGTCCCACAAACTTGTATTGTTTAACCACCAAAATAGACAGTGTATGTCAAAACCATTTACACATGGAAATGCAACACCATTCAGAAGACTGAAGCGTGTGTTGAATCACGGGTTATCTCACCTGCGTAATGCGCAAACGAGAACAACAACAGTAGTTGCCCATCTCACCTACTATTTGTTACTAGATGGAAAGATAGTTACGCATCGCGAGTGGCGTCAACTAAACAGTCCTAACTACATCGTAGCTGGCTCCAAAGCTGGGTGTGAAGGACATCTATCTCGCATAACAGCCTGACCGCTAATATTTTCTTGGTGGTAACAATCCCTGCGATAGCATCAACGGGGTTGCCACCAAATTTCTTAACAATCTAAATTAATCAAAATGAGACTATTAATCCATCTCATCAACATTCTGTTCCTGTGGTCTGTACCACTGATCTTTACATTTTTGCTGTCATTAGCATTTCCCTTCAAATACGGTGACGCTATTGTTAGTTCCACATTTGTTGTGCTATACACATTCTTCGGAATAATAATGACAATAGCATATCTAATACTTAATGAAGAAGATAGTCAATCACTTAAATTAATACACGTATGAAAAAGATCCCTGGAGCGTACATCCTAATGTACATTGCATTTCTTCTTGCTGTTGCATCCCTGTTTGCGTCATGTGCTACAAACGGTTATGGATGTAAGGGTAGAAGCAAGATCATCACACGTGTAAGACAGTAAGTATTTATTAATCCATCATAAATCCGTTAAAATGGGAAGATCCAAAAAGTACCACAAGTACACCGCTGAGCAGCTAACAGAGTTAGCTAAGCTCACTACTAGGAAGCAATTAAAACGCTTCTCACGCCTCACTAAACATCCTTACCTCTCCGTTTACAACTATTGGAGAAAACTTACAGGTAAGAAACTAACTGACTTCGATCCTAATGCAAGAGGTCGTAGCAAAACAGTTAGACCTACCACTAACACTATTGTCAATAAGACAAATGTAGTTGGTGGTGGACGTTCCGTCACTCTTAACATTACATCTTTAGAGATTGTAACTGCAGAGGATGGTACAAAACAACTCGTGATCACCTGCTGATCGCGGAACCAGGTATGGTAGAAGAGTGGTTCGATTCCACTCCCTGGTGCAATCTCGACTTAGTAGACAAATGCAAGTATAACCGTGAAAGCCGTGGTTATAGTTTCTTCCTCTAACTCTAACATATAGCATCGTAATACTAGTTAGTATGCTATCCCTGTTAGAATAAATATGGAGATCCTCATTCGGTAGAGTCGCTATCAACGCTAGATCGAACGTCGTGATTTAAACACAACCGCAGGGGTACAACGTAATTGTACTCCTGCATTTTTTTTACCACCACAATCCAACACCATGGAAAAGAAAATTAATGAGATTCAAACAATGATGGGTGAATTAATGAGTGAATGTGTTAAGTATACCACATCAACATTAAAAGAACTGTGTGAGAAAGATAAACATGCATCTGAGCGTGTAGTTATTCTGTCTTTATTAGCAAAAACGTGGGAGAAAACTCCACTACCAATGGGTATACCACATGCGTTGACAATATTACAAGACTATGCTAATAAGCATAACGTATTTGTCTTCCATACTGGTGAGCTAATAAAGGTGCTTAACCTAGTTAAAGGAGATGGTAACATATACTCTAACCCAAATCTTAACTGATATGCAACGACTAACGCCTATTACAGTAAAAAGCTTCGAAGAACTAGCTTTTGGAGACCAGATAATTCCTAACAATGCTTTAGGTCATGGGCATGTAAAAGCTGGAATGGTATATGAGTTTATGGGTCTCATAAAAGATGGTACGATAAGATTAAAAAGAGGTGATACCACTCATATATGGGCTTGTGATACTAAAAACTTTAAAGTGTTACGTCCAATGAAACAAAAAGAAGAAGCACCAATAGAACATAAACCAGTAATTAATAACCCCAAAATAGAAAGCAACATGTCTACGACATCAACAACGGGATTTCAAGTGATGATTCCCGAGCAAGCCATCCAAGAACGTGTAGATAAGCTCGTTATGTACAAGCTTAGACACGAGAAGGTACACGGAATTTTATCCGAAGTGGTACAGAAAGAGCGTAATGAACTCACACAAGAACTTAAGCGTGACCTGCTTAAGAAGGTGAGAGAAGATTACGACTCCAAGAAAGAAAAGATTATCGAGAGCTATCTCGAAAGCAGACGTGTAAACGTCATTCTGCAAGGTGAGATCAAAGCTGTGATTGATAACCCCAGTGCACACAAAGAACTACCAAAGCTAATCAGCTTTCTACAGTTGTTTAAGCAAGCTATGATTGTCGGACCCACTGGTTCTGGTAAATCTACACTCGCTAAGCAAGCTGCAGAAGCTATGCAGTTACGCTATGGTTCGTTCTCATGTAACATGGAGGCATCCAAGAGCGAGCTAGTTGGTTTTGCTAATCTCAACGGTTACATTACATCACAGTTTCTCGACTTTTACGAGAACGGTGGTTTGTTTCTAATCGACGAGTATGATGCAATGTCACCATCTATTGCTGTTGTACTAAACGCAGCGTTCGATCGCACTGGTCAAATCTCTGTCCCTAACAGACAGGATAACCCAATTGCAAAGAAGCATCCAAACTTCTTCTGCATCCTAGCAGGTAACACCTGGGGATCGGGTTCTGTCGAGTATCAGGGTAGAGAGATGCAGGATATGGCATTCCTCGATCGTTTCAAATTGTGTCGTATATTCATCGACTACGATGAGAACATCGAGAAGACCATTGCTGGTGACCATTATGACTGGTTCAAGAAGATTCGCAGCTTCATGGAAAGTCATGTGGAAGCAGAGCGATTCTCGACGCGTTCCATCTTCGATGCCTCTACACTATTGTTTAACAACTTCACTAAGAAGGATGTTATTGACATGGTGTGCAGTCATTGGGATGAAGAGCTGCGTAAGAAGCTAGAAAAGACTGTTGGAGTTGCTTCTTAACAGTATGGGTTAGTAATAAACAGGGGGTGAAATTCCCCCTGTATTTTTTAACATCTAAAACGTAAACATGAAAACGTTTGTTAAAGGTGATACAGAGCATATTGTATATGAATCTGTTGGTGATTTCTTTCGTCACACTGACCCTAACAATCCACCTGCTACCATGAACTCTGGCAATGCTTCAATGCATAGCGAAATCAAAGGTAGTACGTGTGAAGAATGGCGCTTTGGTGATGATAGACGTCGTGACACTTTCTATCACAATCGCTTTGATCCTACCAAGGGTAAGACTAAGTGTTTGGAAAAGGTGAAGAAGACGATGGCAGATAAGCAGTATAAAAAGCTGATTGAGCAAGCACGTACTTATCGTAAGCGTATACAGTATGAAGACCACGGTTTCCGTCTAAACGTAGCGAAAGCTATTAGCGGAGAAGATCGTATCTTCGGTGTATACAAGAATGCACGTAAGGCTACTGTGAAGATTGCTATTAACATCAGTGGTTCTTGTAGCGTAAGCGATTCTGCATTTGCTAATATTGCAGCGACAGCTATTCCTACCATTTATGCACTAGAACAAGCAGGTATATGCACCGAGGTTTGGTACTGTGAGTTCTCATCAGGTGTATTTAAAGGTGTAGATGAAAAGCACACTGCTTTTGAAGTGAAGATGAAATCTGCACAAGAACGCTTTAGCTGGACTACCTTTGCTCCCGTGTTCTGTCTAGGATCATTTAGAGAATCATTCTTCCTTAGTGCTATATACTCTAATCATAGAGTGACTAGCGGACTAGGTAGACCTATGGATAGCAGTGATATCAAAGCTCATGATAACTATGGGTATGATGCTGTCATCGGTCTTAATGCTGTAGGTCCAGTGTCACAAGTAAACTCTATTTTCGAACAACTTCATAAAACTAAATCCTAATGAAGTATTATCTGCTTGATGATAACAAAGTGCCTTATGAAGTGTCATTAGAAGAGAGTTACAAGGTGTATCGTAATACGGACATGAAGATAGTAAAGCAGGAAATGGTTGGAGACTCTCACGTCTCCACCGTTTTCCTTTGCTTAGATCATGCATGGCGTGAAGAGGAAGGACCTATACTCTTCGAGACTATGATATTTAAAGGGTATTTTGATGGGTTTCAACGTCGTTACAAAACATACGACGAAGCACTGCGGGGTCATAATGACGCTGTAGAAATGGTAAATAATTATTTAACAAATCTTAAAAACCAATAACATGGTACAATTTGATCACACAAAAGGTAATATAAACCTTTCACTTGGAATAACAAATGAGCGCTCTGATGAGCTTGATGCTCTAGTAATGTACAATATGATTAATCAGGGTATGATGATTAAACAACTGTTTGATGATCCTAAAGAAGCACCCGATTACATGCGTACAAAGACAGGACTCTTAGAGCGTTGCTTTGAATCCACTAACAATGAAGCTGAGCGTATCTATCTCGTATGGGAGTTTGCTAAGATAGATATGCGTATTGAGAAAGATGTTAAGCTACAAGCTATTATGAGTGGTATGGCTATGCTTTATGATGCAGTGAATGGTGACGAAGACCAGTTCATTGAGAAGTTTGTCAACTTCAAGAACAAAGCTAAAGGTATGATGGAAAGTTCTAATGAAGATGACGATGAGTAATTAATATGCTCCCAGATGTAACAGTCTGGGAGCTTAATATTTTATGTATGAAGAAACTTAAACCTAGAAGGTATGTTATTGTAGGTGACACCACCTATTACCATGGTGACTACGTTAATGCATGTATTATGTATGATGGTGATAATGATGAAGATTCAGTTGAGGTAGAAGGTCGTATATGCATTAACAAGAAAGAAGCTCATCAAGAAGGAGAAAGACACTTTCATTTCTGGATATGTCAAGATGAAAGAAGTGGATGTGACAATGCTGAAGAAACGTTTGAATATGATTATAGCTGGTCTGTACAAGTGGATAGAGACGGTAATATTAAATCAACAGATACAGAATGGATTACACTAGAAAGTCGTGCTGAACCTGAACTAGAAGCTGAATTAGATGAGGAGAAAGATGTACAGGTGGTAGAACAGGAAGAGGAAGATCTTATTGATGACGATCCTATGCCTGAAGACTGGACTCCATCTGAAAAAGATATGCAGTTCTTAAGAAACTGACCGTGCTGTGGAGGTCATTAATCTGACACAGCAAACACCCACGTCCATTAAATTCGAAATCAAATGGGTTTTGGTCCGTCTTTAACCGTGGGTGTTCATCTTACTGTAAACTAGTTGGTGTAATTGGTAACACCCCATCATTGTAGGTGGGATATGTAGGTTCGAATCCTACACTAGTTTCCCGTGCTACACTGATCAGTAGCTAGTGTGTCCACCATGTAGAAACAGCGTGATTGCTGTATGGATTTGCTGATAGGACAAGGTTCTATTCAGAGTGACTACTGTAACAAGTCTATTCCTAACCTGTCTAGCGTGACTAGAAACGTAGCAATCTAAGTCGGACCTCGTCCGGAACTGAAAGGTACAAGGGGACAGCCACAACACCTGTAAGCTGGATAACTAAGGGTGTTACTTTTAAAACTAATAACATGAAAACACATCAAGCAGCAGTAGAATGGTTGATTGAAAGAATATCACCATACATCACTGATGACAAAGCTCAACCGCTTATTGAACAAGCTAGAGAGATTGAAAGAAACCAGCGTATAAGAGACTACAATGTAGGATATCTAGACGCTAAGTGTAATCACGTACAAGATGCTGAGAATTATCTATTAGAACAGGAGTATTTAGCTTCCAAGTCTGCAATATAATGTCCCTTAAATCGGACAAAATCCGTATTAAAGTGCGTTTTATGACACATTAAGGGTATTTTTACCCCTTAATGACGGATAAATCCTACTATAAGTGTATTTTATCGCTCATTCTAACATCATTTATCGATCAAAATATGAACCTACCTGCAATTATTATAACATTTACTGTTAGTTTTGTTATAGCATTACTATGGGTAAAAGGTATAGATAACATGAAACGTAAACACCCCAACTATAAAGGCGAAGACTTTCTAGACTGGGACAAAAACAAAGAAGATGAAAACTGAAATGCTCACCGTTGTACTTGGAATACTTTGTTTATTCCTACTTACAAAAATGTACACTAAAGATCAACAACTAAGAGACTGTAAAATACAATTGGAATCTACTACTAGTAGAGCAGATTCATTAGAAGCTGAAATATTTCCAATTGAAATAGAATTAGGTAGATATCAAGTGGCATTCACAATTTTTGCTGAGCGTAACCCTAAAGCTGCTGAGCAGTATGCTACAATTATTTCTGAAGAAACTGAATAATTATGACAGTAGAAATAACACGTTTATACTCAACATTTTATATCCTTCCTGCTATTAGAATATGGCACGAGGAGTTCTATGATGGTGGATATTGTCGTCTATCTCTAGAACTACTATGGTTCAACAGATCCCTAGATTTTGTATTCATTGATAAATAACCTATCTTTGATTTACGGGGGTGACCGGTTTTGACAGCTATGAGACTGGTATGTATACACGCAGTGGGATGGTTCTCCAACCACTTTAATCTCGGAATCAAAGTATAAACGACAATGAATTGTCAACAATGACCTTCGACGACCTAGTGGCGTTCGTTGGTGCTGAAGAGTTTGCATACGCAGCTTAGTAAGCAATCAGGTTGGTAACTGACCTAGGAACATAATAGTTACAACGTTTTTCTGGTAGTCATAAAACCAGATGGTGGATGCGACCTCTTGGTTCCCTATACTGATCAGAGAAATCAGATCTAAGCGTGTGAGAAGCTGTACATATTATTACTTAGTTGGACAGGGGTTCGACTCCCCTCACCTCCACTGATTTTCATATGGCAAGCAATCGTCCCCTGATGTTTCTACATCGGGGGTCTTTTTTATCATGTAATTTATAAACTATGAAACAGTATTTAATTCCTTTACTACTATTAGCATCTTGTAATGATGCATCTATAACTATGCCATTACATATTCCTAATAATGGTATATATAACACCGCTATAGAGTTTAGCGATAGTAAATCCTGGTGGTATGACGCAGCATACTATGATATTCCCTATCCAAACGGAGATGTTCCTACTGGTGGAGCGTGTACAGATGTAGTGATACGTGTGCTACGAGAAAATGGTATAGACTTACAAAAGGAAGTCCATGAAGACATGGTGAAAAACTTCAGTAGCTACCCAAATCTATGGGGACTGTCTAAACCTGATCCTAACATAGACCATAGACGTGTACCAAATCTAATGACCTACTTTAAACGTAAGGGATATGACGTTGGTAACGAAGACTTTGAACCCGGTGACATTGTCTGCTGGGACCTTGCAGGTTTAACTCATATAGGTATATACCTACAAGATGAAACTGTCTATCATAACATGGGTCCGCGTGCTATGATAGAAGAACAGTTCTTATATAAGTATGAAATCATCGGACATTATCGTATCTTTAACCCCTAAATAATTTAACTATGTTAAAAGGAATTTACATTGCACTTGCATTAGTAACCTATGCACCATTCTTATTCTTTCATGGACTTGTTAGTCTTATGATATGGAACTCAGAACCCTGGGATGATGCCTGCGGTGTTATGTCAGAAATTATTGATAGCGTAATAACTACAAAGAAATGAAAGCACTAATCTTTAATACTTGGGATTATAATGCAATCCCAACGCACGAGTTTACAATTATAGAGACCACTAATCCCAAGACAGGAAATCCTGTATATAGGATGTCAAGAGAAGGTCATGACTGGACTGAACATTATAGAGGAACTATTGCATTAGAAGTAGAAGATACAGGAAGTGGTTACAAATTCAGCTCTGCTAAAAAAGAAGTGGGGTATGATATAGCTGCTGAGACATATCTTATGTATAAGTTCTTAGATATTATTGGTAAAAAACGCAGAGAAGGTGGTGGTGTTTATGAAGGAACTATAGAAATTGTCAAGGACTCTGAGACAGTAAATATTTAAACTATGGGATATAATATTGCATCCGCAGCACTCATTCTATTTATGCTCTGGCTTTTATATGAAGCATGGAGAGCACCTATGTATAGAGAGAATGAAGATGGATCATATACGCAGCTCACTGCGCCCAAAAAATTATCTGACCTTTTTAAATCATTTAAGAAATGACTCCTGAACTAATGGAAGAATACAAGAAAGAACTGCTTGAAAATATACAAGCAGAGATGAAAGATGAAGGGAAGGTATCTCCCTTTATGCAAATCATCGGAGAGAAAGAAGGATTAGATAAACCTGTTATCATCCACATTGTAACTGAGTTTGGAGATAACGAAAGTAAAGACTTCTTTGTAGAAGAAATAATACCTGAGATAAGCAAGAAACTAAAGAAGAACCAAATTACACCACATCATGTAGTATTTGTATCAGAAGTGTGGGTGACAACAGTTGACAAGAAAACAGATGAGAGTAAAAAAGAAGAAGCTGTCTTAATAGCATATAGCTCTGAGGATGGGGAAACAATGGAAGCGTATGATATTATAAGACATGCTTATGAAGTGGATGACAAAGGAGAACTATTATCCAAAGTAGATCTTATTAAGAATGAAGACTTAAGCTCAGAAAATAAATTATCATCCGAGGGTAGGTTCAGCAATCTATATACTACCCTTATGAAACAGTTTAACAAATAAAACAGCACGCTATGATTAAGTGGTTCAAACGACTACTCGGTATTGAGAAGTTGCAGCTAGAGAATGAAGAGCTAAAGAAGAAGCTGGAAGAGCGTCAATTAGCTATCAATAAGACAAATGCATACTGGAAAGGAGTAGTTCGGGATCTAAAGAAAAAGAAGGTATAGCTGTATACTACTGTATATTTCTGTAACTGCTTGGTAATGTGATGGTTATAACTTAGGTTTGTATATAAACGTATACAAATGCTTTATAGCCTACCAAATGGTAAGGTGATAGAGATATCTGTAGAACAATATCTTGATATGGAAGATGAAGAGTTTGAGTACTTATTATCAATCAATTATGGTGAGCCCATCGAAGATCCATTCTTCGGTTCTATTCTTGAAAGTAAAGCTAAACCAGAAGTTGAAGACAATTTTGTACCTCCAGTAGACCAAGTTATTGATCCAGACATTGACTACACACCTGAAGAAGAGTAATATATTGAAGTAGCATAGCTATATCTAATTACAATCCTATAAAGGGGAATGGGGCAACCTATTCCCCTTACTTTTTATGACCAAGTAAACTATAACCCCATGAATAAGAAGCAATTATGCTCCAGCAAAGAGCATAAAACTATCAGTGTTGGATCTAATGGTATGTCTGTAGTGTATACAGATACCAATAAGCATTTTAACTACAAGTTTGATCACCCGGTAAGACAAGAGGTCTTGTTTGGTAAACAGCTTGGAGATGTAAAAGCACGTGACGTAAAAGATTTCCTAAATCCCCACCAGAGACAACTATTAGATGATCTACTATATTCAAAAGGTAGATACACCGAGCAGGAAATCAAGAAGTTACCACTTATTAGACAGTATTATATCACCGAGCTAGCAGAAAAGGTAGACAAGGTGTTATACAACTGGAAGCGTGATCTAATCAATAAGCATGTAGATGATATGCTATTGAAATTATTTCCTCACTCTAAACTAGTAAGGCAACTAGTAGAAATCTGTAAAGAAAAACAAGTGGGTATGGATGCAACTCGCGTAGATATTCGTAACTTAGTGTCCGAGAAGGACATTGTTACATATCTACAAACTAAAGGGTTATTCCCACCACTTAAAAATGAGTTACCATAACTTAACCAACGAAGAGATCGTCTTCATGTTCACTGTAGCACGCAGTATCAAACTACAATATGAAGAAGCATATGCGCAGCAAATAATCCAGCAGGACGTCCCCACACAATTTGGTGTAATGAAGGTTGAAACCATCATACCAGAACTTGTGAGAGAGGAGATGCTGAAAAGTAAACACTACAAGTATATGTCTTCTATCTATGATAAACTACTTCCGATATATGATATTATAAAGGATGTAGAACCTGAAACTGTAGAACAAATAGAAGGAATCTTCGATAAAACCCCAGAATAATGGAAGCAATATTTATTACAAACGGAGGTACACGACTTGTATTAATTCCGGAAAAAGAAATTGAAAGAATACTATTAGAAGAACTACTCTCTAAAGGATACATACAAGCAGATCTTGTAAAAGGACCGGTAGATGTGCTTGGTACTCCTGCACAAGGTGGTTTATTATTAACACCAAAAGAACGAGATGTTACAAGCAAAAGCGAAGATGTGCGCTGGGTGCAATTCCATGAAACAAATATGGAAGAGCAACGGGAAGCTGAAGTATTGTAAAGAGTGTTGGTATAAGTCCAATCCTCCAGACAAACCGAAGCAACGCACCCCTATAAATAAAGTAAGTGATAAACGAAGAAAGGAAATGTCAGTTTACGATAGACGTAGACTGGCATTTCTTGCTTTAAACAAGTGGTGTCAAGCTGCACTACCTGAATGTACTAAGATAGCTACTGAAGTGCATCACAAGAAAGGACGTGTTGGAGAAAACTATCTCAACATGACTACTTGGTTAGCCGCATGTCATAGCTGTCATCATTGGATTGAAAACAACCCAGAGAAAGCAAAAGAACTGGGACTATCTGAATCACGTTTAAATATTGAAACAAATGAGTAGCACATTAAAATTTAGCGATGGGGAAGAGTTCGATGTAACTGGACCACTTCGTCTAGAAAAAAGATATGACGGATGGTATGTACTTGGTAACAACAGAATGATACCTGTACGAGATGAACATCACGGACTAGAAATTATAAAAAATGCAACTGATATTACAAAAGACAAAAACTCTTAAGACTAGAGATAATGGTAGAAGTTCGGATGCTGTAAGTCCAAATTTTATATACGGATGTCTAGGTGGGTGCATGAAATCATACTGTTATGTAGGTAGATTCAATCACGATAGTGTATATGTAAATCAAAATGTAGATGATATCTTTAATTCTATATCTACATGGGTGCAGTATAAACCAATACCCAGAATACCTACACAGGTTGACAGTGAGTATTATGTAATAGACATAGGATGTAGTACTGATGTACCACTGATGTCTAAGTATTACGACTGGCAGAATGTGTTTAACTTCTTTAATACACACCCAAAGTTAAAGACTACGTTTGCCACTAAATACCCTAGTAAATTCAATGCTAAGGACTATATACTAGCACCGCATAAACACCGAATTAGGGTGAGTCTTATGCCTCAAGTGTATTCATCAGTGTTAGAACCACGTACGGATCTTATACGCGATCGCATATACACCATACCAGAATTAAAAAAGTATATGGAAGTGCATATAAACTTTAGTCCCATCATCTTTCACGAAGGATGGTTAGACGAGTATAGAAAGCTATTCCAAATGCTAAAAGACGCTGGTATAGATGTACCCTGTGAATGTATATTTCTAACGTACAATCTTAAGAGCTTTGAAAGAGCATCAGAAGAAGTTAACGCTCTATGCTGGAAACCAAATATCCAGGAAACTAAAAACTCTCAGTATGCTGCTGATAATATCAGATATAAATGGCAACTTAAGAGTAAAATGGTAGAAGAATTTACTAACTTGTATGCTGAGTTCTTTGATCCAAAGAATATCAGATACATATTTTAAACTATTAACTATGCATATAGAATTAATCGGACACGTAGGTGTCGACTCAGGACAACTCATGTTATGTGACCCCTGTTATATTGACTCAGAATGGGAGAAAGAAGACTTTGAAGACATCCGTATTTATAAACATAAAGAGACGGGTGATCAGCTACAATACCGTGTACATTTTGCTAACTATGAGGAAATGATTCCAAAGTATGGTAAAACAATGAATGAGCTAAATGCTACTGGTGAGTGGACTGTAGAAGAAAGACACGATACTAAACACCCATTTAGCTATAACGCTTGTGCTAAAGCTACACTATCAGAAGATGGACATGGTCAGCTTAAATACAAGATGGGACATGATGGTGTAGGTGTAGCATTCCGTACAGCATTTGGTGATGGGTACTATCCTGTATTTGCAGTGTATAATGAAGACGGAGACCTTATGAAGGTGGAAGTACAATTCTTATCAGAAGATGATGAAGAAATAGACTATTTAACTGAAGAAGACAATGAGTAAACGTGATGAAGTGCAAGCAGCAGCACTTGCTGAAGCACTAAAATATAGACGATGCGGACTTGGGATATCAATGGGAGTCGGTAAGACTCTCATTGGTCTCAAGTATCTAGAGCATCATTATGAAGGACCATATATTAATAAGATGAGAATCTTAGTGGTTGCACCAAAGCTGAGTATCTTCGACTCTTGGAAACAAGATGGAGAAAAGTTTGATGTAAATCCTAATGTACTCAGCAGAATAGAATACACCACGTATCTTTCTCTGACTAAGAAAGACCCTCAAGATTATGACTTTATTGTCCTAGACGAGTGTCATAGCTTATTATACTCTCATGAAGAATGGTTACAAGAGTATAAGGGACAGATCTTGGGACTCACAGGTACACCTCCTCGTTGGAGAAACTCTGAGAAGGGTGAGATGGTATCTAAATACTGTCCAATAGTATATAAGTATATCACTGACGATGCTGTAGAAGATAAGATCTTGAATGACTATAAGATAGTAGTACATGAACTTATACTGGATACAAAGCGTAATATGCCTGTAGAAGTGAAAGGTAAACGCTGGATGACATCAGAGTTTGATAGTTACGAATACTGGACACGCAGGCTTTCGCAGGCAACTACACAGAAAGCTAAACAGATAATGAGTGTGCTGCGTATGAACTCTATGATGAAGTATCCAAGTAAGGATGCATATGCTAAAACATTGTTTGATAGTATAGACGAAAAGTGTATACTATTTGCTAATACAATAGAACAAGCTAGAGCACTATGTGAGTATACTTATGATTCTCAGAATCCGGATAGTGAAGATAATCTACAAGCATTCTCTGCTGGTGAGATTAACAAGCTATCCTGTGTACTACAACTTAACGAGGGCGTAAATATTAAGGGACTAAAAGCTGGTATCATCATGCACTCTTATGGTAATGAGCGTAAGAGTTCTCAAAGAATTGGACGACTTCTACGTCTTAACCCTGATGATTGTGCAACCATTCATATTCTATGCTATAAGGGTACAGTGGATGAAAAGTGGGTGACAGCAGCTTTAAAAGACTTTGATGAGAGTAAAATAACATGGGTGAAGAAAGGAGAAACCGTATTAAACTTTTAGAAATGAAATCAGGATATACAGGATTATTAAAGAAGATAGGAGACCGACTCGACTATCTAAATCCTAATGACAAGACAGCATTTGAACTCTATGTAGCAGGTGTACCAGAAGGACATCTAGTAGAGCTATATATGGAGACACAGAAAGATGACGCAACCCTTGCGCAGTTAGCCAAGGTGCATGCGATGATCAGAGAACTAAGTCAGCACACTGGTGAAACATTTGAGGATATGAAACTTATCGTCAAACGCAGATCAGGACTATGTATCGAAAAAGAGATAGAAGGAGCACACTTTCTCTATTGCAAAAGCTTTGGTAAGTGTAGCAAAGAAGAACTATCACTAGTGATAGAAACAATCATCTCTATTGGTCAAGCTATTGACTACCCTATATATTAGTTGGAGGAGCTGTAGTAGTAGAATCTATATCTATTTCCACTTCTTTAATAGCACCCAGTTTTTTAGCTCTAGACTCAATTCCTGAACACAGAGCAAATAGAGTTCGGGCAGCTATTTCCCATTCACTAAAGTTATCAGGTGTATCGTCTGCGCTTATCTTTTTTATTAGTTCAGATATTTCTTCATCAGACTTATAACGACATAAATGATGTAGTGTAAATTGTAGATCTGAATAGAATGCACCACTTAATTCAATAGTGATAATAGTTTCGTTATCTATAGTTTCAACTTTTGCTTTTTCCATAGCTAATTATTTTAACAAATATACTAAGTTTATGACAACTACAAAAACCAAGCATGATGTCTTGGAAGAAACCCGAACAAAGCTTATAGCTAAGCTACAAGAGTCTGGATGGGGGGAAGTGTTACGCTTATTCCTTCATAGCGAAGACTTTAGCAAAATCTTCGACACTCTATATGAGCAAGTCACTGAAGATAAACGATTTACACCTCCACTAAAGTATGTATTCAGAGCATTTGAACAGTGCTCTTGGAGTAAAACTAAAGTGGTTATGATTGGTCAAGATCCTTATTTCACTCCTGGTGTAGCAGATGGTATTGCATTTTCTTGCGGACTAACTGGAAAAGCTCAACCTAGTTTGAAATATATGTTTAACGCTATAGACCCAAACATTGAACAAGATCCAGACCTTACACGCTGGGCTAATCAAGGAGTGCTTTTACTAAACTCAGCGCTCACTGTGCAAATGAATAAACCTGGTACGCATTATGACATCTGGAAAGACTTTCTAGTATATGTAATAGACCAAATATGCTCTAAGAAAGAAGATGTACTATTTGTATTACTAGGTAAACAAGCAGAGACATTCAAGGAATACATTGATAAACCTTTTATGTCATCTGGATCTAATAAAGTGATGATTGTATCTCATCCTGCATCTGCTGCGTATCAAAAAGCAAGAGAGTGGAAAGACGGTCACATCTTTGAAGATATAAACAAGTATCTAGATGGTATTGGTAAACATCGTATACAATGGTAATGAAAAGAAAAGGGTCCCCATAATAAGGGACCCTTCATTTTCAACCTAGCCGCCTACATAAGGAGTAGGGGATGTAGACTAGAAATTAAGCTAGGTGTAATCTTTACCTTCCTTGACCGCGGTACTTAGACACTTTCATATCCTTTGGTCCACGTGACTTAGCAGCTTTACCACCTTTACGTTTACCAAATGTAATCTTACGTGACTCTCCCGCTTTTACCTTACCTGCCATAATTATGATTGTTTTCTAAGATGAGCTACGCTTTTTAAATACTCTAAGTATTCTTTCTCTGCTTTCTTCTTAGCTTCTACTTGCTCTTTAGTGAGCTGAGTGGTCTTGCTATCAGGACCTTTGTAGAAGTCTTTCAATTGCTTGAACTCTTGCATGATATACAGATTTAAAAGTTATTAAATAGTGGTTGTAGTAGTAGTGGGAGCTGCTGTCGTGGTAGTAGTAATAGCAGGTCCATTATAATTAAGAGTCCATCCTTTATTTTGTAGACTAATGACAGCAGCTGCGCCTAATCCTGTAGGAGCTGCGTTAGTTCCACCTGCAATATCGATATAACCACTAACGTTACCTAAATTGTCTAGTTCAATAAGAATAGCATTTACAGATGCTTGTGTTAATGAACAACTATCAGCATAGAGATCTACTAGACTAGAACAACCTGTAATATCTAAAGATGTCATATTAGTATTACCCCATGCATCTAAGTAATAAAGACTAGATAATCCAGATACATCCAGAGAAGGTAAATTACACTGATCAACATCCAACCATTCAAGATTAATAAGATTGCTAACATTAATACCAGATGAAAAATCGCTATCATCTAAACGTAGTTCTTGTATATTAGTAGAACCCGATAAGTTAAAAGATTTTAAGCTGGAAATATTCGTTCCTGGTACATCACAGTCACTTACATCAGCATATATTAAATTAGGTAGATTAGAAAGATTAATAGTTTCTAATGCATTATAATCTACATTGATATATGCTAAAGATGTCAAATGCTGGAGTCCACGCATAGAGACAATTTGTGCCATAGTTTTAAAGTTTAGTCGTTAGAAGAATTAAAGTCAGTGACAGAACTTATATTGTCAAAGCATACTCTAACAACATACTGTCTTCCTGTTTGAGCGTAAGTATGATTTTCTGAGTAAAAACCACCAGCTCCTGCATCAACATGTGTAGTTCCATCACCCCAGTCAACAGTAAAGTTGATAGGTGTGGTTGTATTAAAACTAAAATAGAAGTAAGTACCTTCAGTGGTATCTACTGTCATTTCAATACAATTAGGAGGAACAGTGTCACAGCATAGATCAATACTCACCTGCTTCCACGTACCACCACTACCCTTGGGATAGCCATCAGTGATAACAAGACTTCCAGGTACAATTTTACCAGCTTTGGTATATCTCACCCAACCTTTCTTTTTAGTCGCAGAGAAAGAATCTGCGGGATTGTCACAGCATAGGTCTACTGTCACCTCAGCCCATGTTGCAGGACCTTTGGGATAGTCACCCTGCGTTATAATCATACTACCTGGGACAATCTTTCCAGATTTAGTATAACGCACGAAGGCACGTTGTTTCATAAAATATAGTTTAAAGTTAAAATACGCTTACTGTAGCAACTGTCCATAATGCCACTATAACTAATATACCAGTTACGATGTTCTTATGCTCTTTCCTAAACATACGTAGATCATTTTCACAGAACTCATAACTAGATTTATACATGTCCAGCTGTTTATTAATAATAACCATTTGATCTTGAGACTTAACTAAGTTGGCATCTTTAATTGATATCATACTACGGAGTCTTAATATCTCTTCGTTAGTTATAGACAAAGAATCTTTAAGGATAGAGAATTGCTTGTTAATGTCTTCACCCTGTTTAACAGTCATGATTACCACCTTCTCATTTCCTATTGTCTTTACCACCGGATACTGGGAGTAACTTAAAAGGCTCACCAACATCAGGAGTATCGTTAAGCTTAGTCTTAAGAACATTGTTTTCAGATTTAAGGATCTTCACTTCTTCTTTGAGCGTGGTGATTTGCTGGACGGTTTTGGAGACTTTGGAGTTGACATATTCGTCACTTTCTCTCCCAACGCTGTCAGCTGCGACAAAGCTTCTTTCGCTTTGTTCAAGAATTGAATCAATTGCTTGAGTTTCATTGCTTTCAGTTTTAATTTCTGGAGAGCTACATCCTACCAGAAAGATTAATAATAATAAGAGTCTCATATTATTTAATTTTACCAAGCTCTTGTAGCGTTGCTATCTTAGACATAGCAGAACTTAACGCACTATCAGATTTACGTAACTGATTAGTAAGTAGATCAATCTTTGTTTCAAGTATCTCAATCTTCTCACCCTGCTTTTCAATCTGACTGCTGTAGTTCACCTTACCATCAACATAAAGATACCCGACAGCAACCAAGCAGATAAACATAAGACCCTTAACAGGTTCTTTTGCAAACTCCTTAAAACTAATTGGTAGAGGGTTAGTACTAACCTTCACTTGTTTCTTCGCTGTCATCTTTAGTTCCTTTTGTTTTATTAATCCATTTATCTACGGATGCAATACCAAATGCACCTAGTACAATAATCATGAAACCATCAAAGATGAACTCATGAATGGGCATTACACGCCCCATCACGCCTGTTACAATATCTGTAGCAAGAGTGACTACCATCATTATGAATGCTATAAATCCGACTACAGATTTCTCATTGATACTGTTGTCGTCGTTAAATAGATCACGTAAAAACTTTCCCATAGTAGTTAAGTTAAGAGTGAATAATATTCTTTAAAGTGCTTGATACGATCAGCGAGACCGATTGTACCACCGTTAACACGCTTGGTTACTTTTGTAACCACAGCATCTGTAGCACCCTCATCAGCAATCTTGTGCAACCCGTTCTTATGAAAGAACCATGCTGCAGAAAGAAGCGCATATTTGGTAGATACCAAATCTGGGTTAGCTAAGATGTCATCAGCAACTACAGCATCAAATGCTTTGTAGTTGTCTTTACCAGTTAACTGAATATATCCTCTACCACGAAACTTAAATCCTTCACCAGAAGCTTCAGGACCATTACCCATACGAGATCCATAAACTAGATTAGCAATCTTTTCAGGTTTACGCTCATACTCTTTAGCTTTTGCTTCAGTAGGAAAGTACTTCTTAAAGATGGTAAGTAAACCCTTAGCACCGTAGTTTAGATTCTCAGTTGTAGCTTTGAACCCACCACTCTCATGTCCTGTTTGAGCTAAAAAATGAGCTAGTCTTAACGGTGTATTGAGCTCAAACTTCTGCATAGTATCAGGAATCTGTGCTATCACCCCGTCAGGAATGTGTCCTTTAAGTTTCTCTAGGTTCATTTCTTAAGTTTTATTTTCCAGTATGATTGTAATCCGTAGGAGATATTACCATCAGTATTTACCCCTACTGTAACTCCATAAATCTGATCTCTCTTATTCTTCAGTAATAGACCACCATTTAGACCGTTAATCAGTTGACCCTGACTTGCGGACACCTGACCTCCTAGATATAGTTGTGTCACCTTTTTTTGAGGAATTGTGACAGTTTCCTTGATAATAGGATACTTCATACTCACTTCTGTAGACCTACCTATAATTAGATTCTTCTGCACTGTATCGGTGATCTTTACGTATCCATTAGTATCTATACGTATACTATCTTGCATAATATTCTTTGCAAGTAGTTGACTTACAAGGTCTTCGTACTGCTTTAATAACCCAGCATAGTTGCTATCGGGTAGATATTCCTTTATAATAGTTTCACGTGAAACCTCATAAGGAATAGTCTTTATAACCTGGGGTTTAGAAACAATGGTGGTATCATTACTCACCCACATTGTGTCTCTAATAATCTTTGGTGCGTCTACTACTACATCTGACTTACATCTTTGTAACACAGTGATAATCAATAAGATAACGATTATCAAAGATAACAAATTCTTCTTAATATCAGATAGCAAGGTCATTAGTCTTACGTTTTAAGTTTGCTATAGCTTTCTTCTTCCTATCAGGATTTATAATTGCCATATCCTTGTTAATCATATAGAAAGCTGTTTTCTTATCGTCCTCCTCATCTACTGGAACAAAATAAGAAGCAGTCTTAGTATTGTTTAGGAGCACCTTCTCATTAAGCAGATCCACCTGGCGCTCTAGATTATCTATACGGGTTTTATCTACATTAGATTGAGCTAGTAGGGCTTTGATATCATTCCTCATCTCTTGCATATCGCGCCAGATGAGAGTCCCTAGAAGTGTCACTATCGATGGAAATAACCAAGTCTTTATTATCAATGATACGTCTCGAGACCCTGCCATAGTCTAAGTATTAACTGTTAATAAGTTTACTAGACAAAGCATTGGTAATCAAGCACTTACATACTTGACAGAAATATATCAGTGAATAAACTGTGTGGTTCATGTGAATTCCCTATCTTTGTCTAGAATAAATATACATGGTGTATTTATGAGATACACTACAGTATAATATACTGAAAATTATTGAATTCACCTAAAACAAGCGCCTATGACTACAAAGGAGTATCAGAATAAGCTGGCTCTAAAGATGATCCGGTCTTTTGTAAATGACCTGTATAACAAAACAGGTATGAAAGCTACAGTTAAGATAGACAGACTGTACATACCTAAAGAAGAGGAAGGTTCTAGGATTAAAGAGATTATGTCACTGGATATTCTAGAACAAAGATTCCTAGAATCAATACCATTTGACATTAGTATAAACCCATTAAAGACCAGATCCAGAAAAGGTGAATATGTAGATCTGCGTTGTGTGTTCTGTCATATTGCATGCAAACACCTAGGGTTTCCACTTATATCTGTTGGTAGGTACGTTAAGAAAGACCACACTAGCATCATCCATATGTGTAAACGAGGGGATGCTTTGCTAGAAAACGATTCTAAGTTTACAGCGCTATACGATACTATTTTTACTAAAATCAACATGCATGTCCAATTTTCTGAGTCAGATAGCACAGTCTATAACCCCGAACGGGTTTTACCTTCTACAATGTATTAGTAGAAAAGAAGAACCAAAAAGGATTAATATAGAAGCAGAGATGAGACTCCTGCAATTAGAAGGATGGTTGATAGGAAAAACCCTATCAGATAAAGCAGTCGAACTACTAACAGAGTTCGATGGTAGATTTAAACTAGACAAAGGGAAGATAACAAGAAGAAAAGAGTTGGATCACAGTGACTTAGAGAACATTAAGAAGTTTGTAGAATTATTTCCAAAGGTGGCTACCCCTACAGAGCGTAGACTAAGATCTACACCGCTCAACCTGCAGAATAAGTTCAGAGCATTCTTTGTTCAGTATAAGTATGACTGGGAAACTATTCATAAAGCAACGAAGAAATATATTTTGTCATTTGATCCAAACAACCTAACTTACATGAAATCTGCAGAGTACTTTATCATGAAAGATAAGGTGTCATTGCTTGCTAATTTCTGTCAAGAAGTAGTAGATGGAGGTGGTGAAGATGACCAGCAAGTTAACCCTCTTATCGTTCACAAAGTATTATGATATGAAGATACCCGACTATATACATAGATTGGTGCTCTCTATTCTGTTCTCCATTATAAACTGGAAACTGATAGACCTTATACTTATAGACATACCTATATGGAAGTATTTTATAATCGAGTTTAGTATTCTAGGAATGGTGCGATTGCTTATTTACACATATGAAATGCTGGGTATACCAGCGAACAGCGAGGAATAATTATGGCAAAAAGGATACATATTAGCGAAGCGTATGAGAAAGCACTTGAGTATATCAAGAAGCGAAGATCAGGTGAGGAGAAGAGTATAAAGACTCCCTGGGATAAGATGAACCTTGCTACATCTAATGGACTAGAATGGAATAACATTGTAGTAATTGGTGGTAGACCAGGGTCAGGTAAGACACTGCTTGCTAATCTTATCACTAGAGAAGCACATAAGCTTAATCCAGACCAAGACTTTGCTATCCTTGATTTCCAATTTGAGATGCTAGCAAAACACACTGCACTTAGAGAGTTCTCAGCAAAAACTGGGGTGTCTGCTAAGAAGCTAGCAAGTGTCTTTGATCCTGCGGAGGATGAAGAGATACAAGCAGTGATGAAGTATATTGAACAAAACAAGAACCGAGAGATTTACATTATCGAGCAAGCAGGAACAGTAAGACAGATAAGAGAAGAGATAGAGAAGGCACTGCTTGACTTTAAGAAACCACTAATTGTTACAATCGACCACTCTATTCTAGTGAAGCGAGATGCATCTGAGAAGGATGCGTTTGAGACATTGCACAATCTGTCTAAGATGATGACAGAGATGAAGAGGTTCAAAATACTATTCATTGTGCTAACACAGCTAAACAGAGAGTGTGAGTCAACCGAGCGACTTAAACCAGGAACGTTCGGTAATTATTTACTAGACTCTGATATTTATGGAGGTGACGCTTTGCTACAACACGCAGACCTAGTGATTGGTATTAACAATCCGTCTAAGCACGCACTTACGCAGTATGGTCCTTCTAAGTATATCATATCGAGTCCCGACATTGTCGTATTACACTATTTGAAAAATCGACATGGTGAGCGTAACCAAATCCACTTTATGATGGGTGATTTCAAACATCTCACTATGCATGATATAGATGCTCCACCAACACTTAAACAATCATAACATGAGTTTATCAACGAAACCACAGTACACAAAACAACCAGACAAAATGGACAGACAGTTAGCTATCACCCTATTACATGAACGTAATAAGGAGACATTAAAAGGACTAGGGTTAATGAACCCCTATTTCACAATTAAGTTTGCATACACTGCTAGGGATAAGTCCACTAGATTTAAAGGACAGCAGGTGATTAATATGTTTCATTCAGAAATCAGTCGAGGTGATGATGTCTATATGGAACTGGTAGATGGAAGTAACGCACCACTAAGTGATGTAGCTACTCTCTATCGATTACCTTACACTGCAGACTTTGAGCAAGAGTATGAAAAATATATTGACCCTACAAAACCTACGTCACCTCCTCTTTATTTCGTACCTTTATCCATGCTTGAGCTTGTAGACGTATACACAGATGCAGTGAAAAGCGATGAGTTCGAACTGCCTGAGCGTCCACAACAAAAGAATGGAGACTTTATAGATTGTCACATGTCAGAACTTACAGCAAGAGACAGAGCGTGTATTGACTTACGCGTTCCTGAAAGTAACAAAGATTGGTTAAATGACTTAATACGTAAATCCTTAAAAAAGTAACATGGCACAGAGTATCTTAATTATTGCTGAGTCTGGATGCGGTAAATCAACCGCTATCGAGAACCTCAAACCAGAAGAGACATTTATTATTAACGTAGCAAACAAACCTCTCCCGTTCAAAGGATGGAAAAAGAAGTATGCTCCTTTTGACATCGCAACAAAGAAGGGTAACATTGCATCTGTATCTAAACCTACAGATATCGAAGCTGTACTGAAGATCATTAACAATGAACGCAAAGACATTAAGAACATTGTAATTGATGACTTCCAGTATATGAGCGCATTCGAGTATTTTGGTAGGGCAACAGAAAAGGGATATGAGAAGTTTACACAAATGGGTGCAGCACTTGCTCACATCTCTAAGCTCCCTATCCTTATGCGTGATGACCTGATGGTATTCTATCTCACCCACTCAGAAGAAGCAACTGATCTAGAAGGTAAGCGTCGTGTAAAAGCTAAGACTATCGGTAAGATGGTAGATGAAAAGCTAACTCTCGAAGGTTTATTCTCTATCGTTCTCTTCGGTAAGGTGAAGAAGAATGACAAGGGTGAAATGAGATATATATTCGAGACCCAAAATAATGGTGAGAATACATGCAAGAGTCCAAAGGGTATGTTCCCAGGATTTGAAATACCGAATGATTTGCAATATGTAAGAGAAGCAATCATCGCATACGAAAACTAATTCCTTTAATTATAAAACAATAATCACATGTTAAGTACGAAAGACCTAAAAGTAACATCAGGTAAAACTCCAAAGACACTGAGACCAGGTAACACGATTGCTAAAGTACTCGGTATTAGTTTACAACCACAGAAATCTAATCCAGATGCCTATTTTCTAGTGCTAAACCTAGAAGGTGAAGAGCAAGGACCAGAATTTGAAGGGTTCTTGTATGACGCTGATAAACCAGAACTGGGACGTGCAAAAGGTCAAGTGGGTCGTGTAAAGTTCTCTCAATATTCCTATCGTGACATGACTACTAAAAGTGGTTATGTAATGAAGCGTGATAATCAAATTGTCCGTGATATTCTAGCGGTTGCTATTGCACTAGGAGTACGTGAACAACTAGATCAAATTGAAGAGCAGACTATTGAGCGCTTTGTAGATAAAGCATCTAAGATTTTGAATAACGGTAAGTATCTATATTGGTGCATTGGTGGTGCAGCATACATGAAAGATAATGGTAATAAAGATTATACTCTATATCTTCCTAAGTATGATAAGAACGTAACCACTGTAAACTTTGCATCTGTTGATCACAAAGGAACAGTAACACCTTTTAATCAAGCTGTGCACGTTCAAGATGACACTGAACAAGCAAGTCAGACTGTTGGATCATGGGGCACTGAGCCAACTCCAACTGAACCTAAACCAGCAGGTTGGTCTCCTAGCGGTTTCGAACTATAACTAGTTGCTAACTAAAATAAACGGGGGTGGTAGAAATACCATCCCCATTTTTATCTATGATATCTACGAAGTATATATTACAAAGCTGTAAAGACGTACCAGATACATGGATATTCGAATACTACTGCAAACTTAATGAACGTTTAGTAGGACAAGACATAAAGATTAGGTCGGTGTTTAATCCTAAAGATAAGACACCTAGTATGTGCATATTAGTATTTGAAAAGACGGGTCGGTATTGTTTTAAGGACTTCTCCACCGGTAGAGGTGGCAGTGGTATTAAGCTTGTAGAACAGCTATTTAATCTATCTCCAGCTAAAGCATCAGAAAAGATAGTAGAAGATTACAATAAGTATATTCTACTACATAACGGTACGCAGCATACTATCACTGAGTTTAAAGTGAGATCAAAGTTTCGTGTTACAGATCATAAGACTAGAGATTGGACAGTTAGAGATCGTGACTTCTGGTGGCAGTTTCATATATCTTCATCCATCCTAACTGAGTATAATGTAAAACCATTAGAAAGTTATACGATGACAAAAGAAGAAGATGGGGAACTAAAAAGTCTGGAAATCAAAGGACTACATATATATGGTTACTTTACAAAGTCTGGTATTCTGTATAAGATATACCAACCTAAAGTGAAAGATCATAAATTCATAAAGATTACAGACTATCTACAAGGGTCTGACCAATTAGCTGAAGGGGGATGTCTAATTATAGCTTCTAGTTTAAAAGATGCTATGGTGATGAAGTCTCTAGGTCTTAAATGTAGTTTTATAGCACCCGACTCAGAAAATACTATGGTTAGAAGTATTGTTATAGAAGAACTAAAGAAAAGATATAGTCCAGTGCTTACCATCTTTGACAATGACGAAGCGGGTATAGCAGCTATGAAGAAGTACAAAGAGCTATATGATATTAACTATGTGTATTTTGATCTTGAGAAAGATGTGGCGGATGCTGTCAAAGCGCACGGAGTGAACGTTGTAAAGCGTAAACTCGTACCTTTGATTAATAGCAAACTGAATTAATGTGACTAAAAGACGTAAAGCAAGTAAGAAATCTAGAGTGGTTCGTACTAGAAATGCAGGGACAATGACTGAGTCAGCGTTCTGGAGTTTTATACGTAGCGCACTCCGACAGAAAAGTAGATGGTGGAAACCCATTACACAATGTAAACAGAAAGCGCGTCGTCCATATAAAGGACCTAACAAGAGACAGAAGTTTGAATACCAATGTAAGTATTGCGAACAATGGTTTCCTGAGAAGCGTGTTAACGTCGATCATATAGTGCCGGCAGGACAGTTACGTACAGCAGCTGATCTACCTGGATTTGTCGAACGACTCTTCTGTGAAATAGATGGACTACAAGTGCTATGTTCTAATTGTCACGATGAAAAAACTAAACTAGAAAAGCTATGACTAACGATGAAAGACTTACTATGATTAAAGGTAAGCTTAAAGAGTTTGATGAAGACATGACTGAACTGTATGACTTTTTAGAACTACTTGAAGCATTAACAACAGACAAGCATACTGCAGCTAGAATCCGCGGGTTCTTAGAAGCAAAAGGTGTATGGTCAAAACTAGAAAAATGAAAACAGGAACTATTAGCACAGAACAATTTGTAGAAGGATTTAATCCCTCTACAGTATTACAAGAGAATGATTTCTATGAAAAGAAGTTTTATTTCTCCTATAGTAGTTTAAACAGATTATTATATTGTCCAGAGGTATTCTACAAAGAGTATGTACTTGGAGACAAAGAAGAAAGACTAGAAGCATATTTTACAGAGGGAAAACTTATACATTGTATGCTGCTGCAACCTGATAAAGTGGAAGAGCAGTTTATTACAATGACCACCAAACTTCCTAGTGAGAATCCTAAGATGGTAGTGGACCGCATCTATGCTCATCACAAGCAGCTCTTAGCTAACGGTGCAACTGAAAAGCAGTTGCTAGCTGATTATAGAGATGATATCCTTGATACACTAAAAGATATCAATCTATACCAGAGTTTGAAGACTGATGACCAGCGTATTGAAAAGATGCTCACTCCGGAAACTATCAACTACTGGAAGTTCTTACAAAGCAGTGAGGGTAAAACCTTAGTCGACTTTGATACTTATGAGTCTTGTAAAGCTATCGTTGAGAAGATAAAGCAAGATGAAAGAGTGAAGAAGCTTATGTGCTTTGATCATAAAGAAGAGTGGTGGACAACTGTAGAAGTACATAACGAGATGCCACTTGAAATGGAACTACGTAAGTTCAACTTTGGTATCAAAGGTATACTTGACAATGTTGTAGTTGATCCTGGTAATGGTGTTATTCGCATAAACGATATCAAACGTAGCAGTAAGCTATTGAAGGACTTCCCCGATGCTATTGCTCTATATCGATATGATTTACAGGCAGCTATATATAATCTGCTTGTTACAAATAGATTCCAGGACATCCTTAGTAAAGGATACACTGTCGAATTTAGGTTCATCGTTATAGACAAGAACAATCAGATTTATCCATTCTTTGTTTCCTCTGCTACAATGAAAACTTGGACAACTGAGTTACAATCTGTACTTTTGAAAGCAGATTATCATTATAGTAACAAGGATTATACTTTACCCTATGAATTCGTTCAAGAGCATGGTGTAGTTCTATAAAACAAAAGGAATGCCTTATACGATTAAGGAGGTAAATCGTGAGTATTTTCAACGCTCGATGTTCTTCTTATATCCCGTACTTAAGATACCATCCAGTGTCAGTATCAAACCAACCTGCACATATCTGTCTTGGGAAAATAAGTATGATGTGACTGATAAAAGACTCATCTGCTTATTTCCTAAGATTGATATAGAACAACCGATGAAAGCATTACACGAAAAGAAATACTTGCTAGGAAATAGTAGATATGAAAACATGTATATGCTAGAAGATGGTAGTGTAGTGTACGTATTTAATCTTGAGAACATTACAAAAGACTGGGATCATTTACTAGAAGGTAGATATTCTAAACTCTCAGCTTATGTAAGACTTGCAATTAATGATTACTTTCGTCCTAATCTAAAGACTGCAGGGTATATGGATAGTTATCTTAATCCTGATAAGTATTATGATATCTATGCTAAACTACTAGGTGTTGATCCTGATCTGTTACGAGAAGGTGTAGAACTATTAAGTAAACCAGATATGAGTAAAGAACATCTAATGCTAACTTACGTGAACTCCGAAATGTCTATTTAAACTTTAAACAATTACATGAAAACGAACAACATGATGCTGTACACCACAGCTACAAATGGTGTGAAAACGTTTGGTCTGATGCCAGTCAACACTGACTGTCCATTTAATGAAGCAATCTATATGCCTAAGATGGAAGCATTAGCAGTGCTAAGTAGAACCACACGTGATACATTTACAATGCTTGAGCGTCTAGATGAAAATGGTGAAGTGACTCTCACCACTGTGAAAGACCGCGAGAAGGGTGGTAGTCGTCAAGTGACTAAGCAACAGCGCGTACAGGTACAAAGTCCCTGGGAATATTTTATTAACGAAAAGGATGAGATCAGAGAGTTTATTAAACTACATGCTATTAACGCAGATTCATTTGACTATGCTAAATACATGACCTCTCTTGAAACTGTAGAGTCTCCAAAGATTTACACCGGGCAGTAAGAGATAGGAGACCCTGATCCATAAAAGCTAGAAGAGTTATTTTATGAAGAATCACTGGGTCATGGACTATGAGACAATGAAGAATTGTTTCATAGCTGTGTTTGAACATTATAAAGAAGATAAAAGAAGAGTATTTGTCATTCACAAGATGACAGATAAGGACCAGTATTTCCAGTTCGTACAATTCCTACTGGATAATATTGAGAAAGACGAGTGGCATATCTCCTATAATGGTATTGCATTCGATGCTCAAGTTACTGAGTACATCCTAAAGAATAAGGATGAATGGGAGTATCTATCTAATGAAGAGATAGCTCATAAGATATATCTATATGCTCAAGAGCTAATCATTAGAGACAGGGGTGTCCCTCCAGACTTTCCAGAGTGGGAGCTAAAGATTAACCAGATTGATCTATTTAAGATGAATCACTGGGATAATGTAGCTAAACGCTCTGGTCTTAAGTGGATACAATATTCTATGGACTGGGACAATGTAGAAGACATGCCCCTACCCCATCACAAAACTCTAGATACTATCGAAGAGATTGAGATGGTGATACGTTATTGTATTAATGACGTCACATCCACTAAGAAAATTCTCTATGTAAGTAAGGAACAACTTATGCTACGTAGATCTCTGACAGAGGAGTATGGGATCAATCTATATTCTGCTTCAGAGACTAAGATTGCGCGTGAGTTGTTTGCTCATTTCCTTAGCGAGAAGACAGGTATCAAGAAGTTTGAACTAAAGAAGATGCGTACTAGTCGACCTTATGTCGAGCTTTCTAAGTGCGTGCTTCCCTATATTAATTTTGAGAACAAATGTTTTAAGGACCTACTACACTTCTTTAAGGGTAAGGTGGTATATGAAACTAAGGGTGCTCTTAATCATAAGGTGAAGTTCAAAAGTCTGGATATCTATTACGGTCTAGGTGGGGTGCATGCTGCTAGAGAAGCTGGTATATATGAAGCTAAAGATGGGTATACGATAATGACATCAGATGTCACATCGTTCTATCCCAATCTTGCTATTAAGAACAAGCTAGCTCCGGCACATATTGATAACAATGCTTTCTGTGACCTATATCAATGGTTCTTCGAGGAGAGAAAGAAATATCCTAAAGATGATCCTAAGAACTATGTCTTTAAGATTATTCTGAATTCCACTTACGGTCTTAGTAATGACGAGAACTCCTTCTTGTATGATCCTCAGTTTACTATGAGTATCAC
>Ga0129336_10000263_pt1 | contig 29483 bp, 31 predicted proteins | sample CPB6_02_DNA_FD_96878 | JGI IMG/M metagenome (GOLD analysis project Ga0129336, IMG submission 96878) | Freshwater to marine salinity gradient microbial communities from Chesapeake Bay, USA - CPBay_Sum_0.6_0.2_DNA | ecosystem: Environmental > Aquatic > Marine > Coastal | place: USA: Chesapeake...
ATGGTGCGGTAGCTCAGTCGGTAGAGCAAAGGACTGAAAATCCTTGTGTCGGCGGTTCGATCCCGCCCCACACCACTTAAAAGCCTGAATATCAATGAATTACGTTGATTTTCAGGCTTTTTTATATGTTGAAAAATGCATATAAAAGCATAAAAATGCACCCTGTTGGCGACAATTTGGCGACATTTTTTAGCCCCTAAAAAGCCCCAAAATCAATAAAAAATAGCTGTGCATCGATGTGCTGTATTTAGCACTTCGCCAAAATGGTTACGCTAAAAAACTTTGTAACCAACAACACAGCATATGCAACATGCACCAAAAACGGGCCGGCTGTTTGAGCTAAACACCAGCTTTTTACTTCGTACCTCCTATCGTTTCGCCAATGGTGAGCATCCCATTGTTCTCCGATTAAAATACCGAGGAGTTAAAAAGGATGTGAACACAGGATTAACCGTATTACCTGAGTACTGGTTGGGAGGACATGTGATGCCCAAAGCAAAAAGAGCAACAATAATCAATCAGCAACTACATGAGATCACCCATCACTGTCGTAGTGTTTTTGAAAAGCTAAAGATTGTGTACGGAGATTTTTCATTGAATGAACTAGTGGAGCGGCTGAAAGGAAACGAAGAGGCCCCAGAAACACTTTGGGAATATGTCACCGCCAAACTAAATGAAATAAAACACCGCGTTGATGTGGATCTAGCTTTGACCACCTATTATAAATATCAACGCACAGCAACATATTTAAAAGAGTACCTGGATAGAAAGCTGTCATTAAAGAATATCCCATTAACCAGAGTAGACCAAGCTTTTTTGGAAGGGTTCTTTAATTATTTACGAAGGGAAAAGAAAAACTCAAATAACTCAGCGGTTGCCCTGATGAACTGCTTGAAAACCATTTTACACGAGCCAGTAAAAAAAGGAGTGATTCGCTATAATCCCTTTGTAAGCATAGCCCTGACACAACAACCCGTAAAAAGAGATTATCTCACTACTGAAGAGATAAAGACACTTCAGCAACTTGACGGCTTAACGGATGCGATGGAAAGGAATAGAGATTTATTCTTATTTGCCTGTTTTACAGGCCTTGCTTATAGTGACATAGCTACCCTTCGTTCCCACCATATCATCATCGATCCCGATGGAAGTAAGCATATCGAAAAGTACAGGGAGAAGACAGGGATTCTAAGCTATGTACCACTGCTACCTGTTGCGGAAAAGATTTTGAACAAATACTCTCCCACCGGCGATTGTCGAGATTTTACATGGCGCGTACCAAGTAATCAAAAATTAAACTTCGCTCTCAAAGAAATAGCTAGGCTTGCAGGAATTGAAAAGAATTTATTCATGCACTTAGCAAGACACACATTTGCTACCACCGTTACACTTAGTAATGGGGTTTCTCTGGAATCTGTTGCAAAAATGCTTGGGCATAGTTCCATCAAGCATACGCAAGGGTATGCAAAGGTGGTAGCGAGTAAAGTGAAGGGGGAGATGGAGAATGTTAAAAAGCTATTTCGGTAAGCCATATACATTTAGCTCTTGCTTTGCCCGTGTTACTGCTGTATATAGCCACTTTTTATCTTGTACTCCAAAAACATTTAGATAAACTTTATCCCATTCGCCACCTTGTGCCTTTTGGCATGTAATGGCGTATCCATAACCAACTCTTATGGCACCTACATATCTGTCATCTTCAGGATTTCCGGAACTTGCAAAAACTTTATTCTTTCTAAATCGCTCAGCCCTGAATTTATTTTCAGTAGCTATCGGAATTTTACTATCCTCATATAGCAAAGTATCCAGTAACAAATAGTCCTCGATTATTTCAAATGAACCATCTAGAGACTGAGCCCTTATTTTAGCAGGGACAAATTTTAATCCCCCGACTTCCTCAATTTTTCTAAGATCAATTTCTTCAATCAAAATATGATCTCCGTTGTAGAGTACTTTGTCTGCACGGTGCCAGTTTTGAAGCACAATTAGTAAATCGCCTTCCTCGATAAGTGCTGCAGAGGTTCCAAAAATAGTTTTTCGCACTTCTTCATTGAATAAATTATTTTGCTTGTGCGAGCGTCCTATCGCAACACTTTTATCAAAATTTTCGGAGTCAAAATGACTGGCATAATCTTTGGCTGCTGACCAAACGTTCTTAAATAAATTAGCCTCTAAATCTGGAATTTGAGTACCCTCGTCTATAGATTTCCGGAGCTTTGTGGCATTTTTTAAAATATAGCTTCCATCTTCAACACGCTTGACTTCCGTCAAATAATGAAACGATCCTTTTAAATGATATTGAACTCTAAGATGATTAGGATCAAGCGCTGGCGACTCTGATTCACTATATGGAGGTAACTGATTTTTATCCCCTAACAAAATAATCTTGTTCCTTTGGTTTCCAGATTTGATATACTTAAATAAACCTGCTAAGAGTGAGTCATCGGATTGAAACATTTCCTGCTTAACATGCTTGGAACTAATCATTGAAGCTTCATCAACAATAAATATTGTGAATGCATCGGTTCGCATTTTTCGCAGTTTCCAAGTTGTAACCCCCGTCTCTACGTTAGTTTCTGTATTATAGATCAACGAGTGAATTGTACTTGAAACCGTTTTTGATTTTTTACCCAATATTCGTGCAGCCCTCCCAGTGGGTGCAGCAATTTTATATGCTACTTTCCTTTCATTTAAATACCCAATCAAAGCAGACGTAATTGATGTTTTCCCAGTTCCAGCGGCACCAGATAAAATAAGAAAATCATCGGTATTATCCTCTTCAACAAATTGTGATAATGCTTCTAAGGCAGTTATCTGCTCAGAAGTTGGGGTGTAGAAGTTTAGATAATCAAGTATTTTCTTCATAAATTTTTAGGTCTTAATCTTCTGTATTCCCCTGACGCGTTGGTCGTAGAGCTCATTAAACCAAATACTCTTAAACGTCATATTTGCCTTGTCTTCGGAAAGTTTATTATATAATTCAAGCTTCGTGTTTATAAAACTGAGCAATTCATTGTCTATTTCCTCATAAAATTTATCTTGAATATTATCCTTACTATTTTTTTTATTGAAAAAACTCATTAACTGATCATTTGCATAAATATTCTTACGCATTCGTTCAAACTCAACCTTATCCTCTTCCCCTAGATCAAGACCATATGTCTCATTTAAAACTTTAATAATTTTTGTGAGCCATTCGATTTCTTCTTCCTCCTTTTTCCCATCAGTTCCAGGTGTCATACCTTGCATAGCAGTATTTTGACTTTGCAATACTAAGTCAGTGGTAAACTGATGTTGAAGCTTATAACTATCCAAATCAATCTCTTCCAAAACTTCAGTTGGAAGAGCATTTGGGCTGGCAGGAAGTTTCTTGAACAGGCCAGATAAGAAAACATAATACTTTTCCAGCTGAACATCAGTAAAAGTGATTATCTGTGATAAGAAGCGATACAAACGCACGAAATTCTTGATGCTTGCCTTGAATGAGACTTTCTGATCTTCATCTAATTCTGAGTTGTATCTTTTTACAACTTCGTTTAATATGGGCTGCAACTTTTCTTTGTGATCGCCTTTTGTAAAGAACAGTTTCGCGTAGGCTTCAATATCATTTTGATAAATAACATGGAATGCCTCAACTTTTTGCTGTACATCATAAAGGCTATTCGGGTCTGTTTGGTCATCTATTTCCATGTAGTTGCTACCGTAATACTCCTGGAAATCTTCCTGCACTTTTTCTGGGTCATTTACGAAATCTAAAACCATTGTTGAGTCCTTACCCGGAGCTGTTCTGTTGAGCCTACTTAGTGTTTGCACGGTACTGGTACCGCCCAATTTCTTATCAACAAACATTGTATGCAGCAATGGCTCGTCAAAGCCAGTTTGATACATGTTGGCTACAATCAGTATTCTGTATTGTGGTAGCTTGAAAGCATCAGGTATTTCGATTTTACCAGCAAGACTATTCATGTTTTCTTTTGTATAATCTTGCCCGGTTTCTGCATCTGTTACCGTTCCACTAAATGCCACTAATGCCCCATATGGCAATTTCATTTCTCTCATGATGTCATCAAACTTTCGTTTAAAACGAACAGCATGAAGTCTTGAACGAGTAACCAACATAGCCCTGGCCTTGCCTTGCATTTCATTTTGCGTTTGTGACACAAAATGTTCTATCATAATCCTTGCCTTCTTTTCAATTGCATGGTCTTGTAAATCAACATAGGAAGAAAGGAGTCTTACAGTCTTCTTCTTTTCGTATTCCTTATCAGCAATTTCAGTGCGCTTTATTAGCTTGTAGTACCTTTTCCAACTCATGTAGTTTTTCAGTACATCCTTGATAAATCCTTCTTTGATGGCTTGCTCCATCGTATAAAGATCAAATGCTTCTTTCTCCCCGTTTCTGGTTGTACCAAATAGTTCTAATGTTTTTGACTTGGGAGTAGCTGTAAATGCAAAGAAGGATATATTAGTCTGAACGCCTTTTTTCTTTATTTCTTCTGCAATCAAATCGTCAAGATGTTTTTCTTCTCCATCTGCCGTTTCAGCTTCTTCGAGTGATAAGGCTTTTCTCAAATGCCTTGCGGATTCACCTGCTTGCGAGCTGTGAGCCTCGTCAATGACTACTGCGTATGACTTGTCCTTATTCAGAGCAATTACATCAGAAATGACAGGAAACTTTTGAAGTGTTGTAACAATTATCCTCTTTCCCTTTTCGATCGCGTTTTTTAAGTCCTGAGCTGTCTTATTCTTGTCAATATACTCTACTGTTCCGGGCATTTGCTCGAACTGCCTAATGGTATCCTGAATTTGCTTATCCAGAGCACGCCTGTCTGTAACTACAATTACGCTATTGTATAGTGCCTTTTCATCATCAGGATGCTGATAGAAATCTGATAACCGGTAAGCTAACCATGAAATCGTATTTGATTTTCCTGAGCCGGCAGAGTGTTGAATTAGGTATTTATTTCCTACTCCTTCTTTACGCACTGCTTCCAACAAATTTTGTACTGCACGTCGTTGATGAAAGCGAGGAAATATCAAAACTGGTTTTTCTTTTTCTTTAAGAGCCTTTGTGTGATTATCATAGTATTTTTCCTTGTTAACTTGAAGGTTAACATAGTTTTGTATCAGGTCAAGAAGGGAATCCTTCCTCAAAACGTCCTTCCACAGATACGATGTTGCATAATCACTATCGTCGTGATTAACTAAGGCTTTATTAAAGGGTAAAAAATAAGTGCTTTTCCCTTTCAATTCAGTACACATGCTCACCTTCTCTGTGCTCACAGCAAAGTGTACCAAACATCTCTTGAATTCCAATAGAGGTTCCCTAGGATCCCTGTCCTCTATGTATTGTTTAATAGCATGGTGTAAATATTGCCCTGTTAAAGAATTTTTCAATTCCAAAGTAACAACTGGCAAACCATTTAAAAAAAGAACGATATCAATTGAGTTTTCATTCTTTTTTGAATATTTTAATTGTCGGATTATGGTAAGCCTATTCTTTAAATAAGCCTCTTGATGCTCAGGCGTTTTACTATGAGTTGGCTTAAAGTATACTAAATCAAGCGCTTGCCCACGGTCTATGACTTTTCCCCGAAAAACATCAAGGGTTTTTCTTTTTCTTACTTCATCGGAAACTCGTTCAATAATTTTATTATCAACAGCTGCACCATACTGAATAGCCAAAGCCTCATATTTACGAGGCTGAGTGTCCTTAATAAAGCCAATTACATCTTCGGGAATAAGGCATAGCTGCTTATCATAATAAGATTTGTCTTTCTCTGTATATTCAGGAAACTGTGGCTGAGCGATTTTCGTAAGATAATTTACAATGTGCTCTTCAAAATGAATTTCTTTTGTTCCCTCTGCCATATTATGTTACTTGTTATTTATTGGATTGCCAATTTCTTACATCGATTTTACCTGTTACCGCTTCGGAAATGATTGAATGACGGTATTCTTTTAAAAGAGTAATTGCATTCAAATTTCCTTGAATTAAATCTGAATATTTTTCTTCAATTTCCTCTAATTCACTTAGTATTCGCCTTTGATTTTCAATTGGAGGGACTGGAATAATAACATTAGAAAGGGTGCCTCCATATATAACCTCAATAGTCGTTGAGTTGCTCTCAAGTTTTACATTTTCCAAAAAATAACTAGAATTATTGATATACATAAGTAACCATTCTCTTAAAATTTCATCCCTATTTACCCTAACCTTGATCAAGCAGGGATGCAGAATACCCCTTGAGGTTAAATTCGAAACTAAAGCAGCTTTGCCTATTGTACCTCTTGTTGTGATCAATATGTCATTTTCTAAAACCTCAAATCCGGCTAAAGAATCAAACTTTTCTTTAGAAACTTTATCCTTAAATTCAGAAAACTGATTGTCTAAGACATTTCTCTGATTGTAGACTACAAACTCCCCGTTTTCTATTGTGTCTGATGCTTTTAATTGACTTCCAAAAGGGCCAGTTTTTAACGGATTTACGCAATGTTCAAGCAAATACTTTAATTTTTTTATTTGCCATTGCACGGGCACTTCTCCCAACCACTCAATCCCACTATCTTTCATTTTAAAATTGGGATTAAGCCCTTTTGTTACTGCTTCATTTATAACAGCCATCCTCTTTTCTTTCAGCAACTCAATTAATTTTTCCTTTTGCTGTATGAGTTGGTCAATGATAGAAGTTTGATGGTCGAGGTATTGAGCGATTTTAAGCTGTTCATATAAGGCGGTACTGCTAAAATTAAATTCCTTACATCACCATCATTGATACCGGCTTGAGCGCCACCGGACTGATGTGTAAGAATTTGTTTCCGCATACTTATCAGCATGTAAAACAAAAACCTGCTATTTACTTTATGTGCAAACTCATCAATTGCAACAACAGATTGATTGGCACAAGCTTTAAATTTAAGAAAACCAATATTTGCACATGTTGCACCAGTTAATGCAATTAATGTTGTATTTGGTTTGATCCATTTGGTTGAGCTATTATTTAGCCCTTCTTCAGTAATAAATTTTTCCGCGGTTGTAATGTCACAATTTTGGAGTTTACCAGAGGGCAACCACGGTATATCTCCGTTATCCCAATATTCAGATTTATCAGTTGAAGGAGTGCCCCCAGCTAATGTTTTAGCAACGTATTTAATCTTACTCAACAACCAATGAGATGGCACTTCGGAATACCAAATATTTTTTGTTTGCCTATATTTATCGTAAGGCTTTATCATCCCAACAATTCTTTTAAAAGTTCAGTAATTCCTTTTTGGCTTTTGGTACCAAATTCCAATTCTTCTATTTCGGCTTTAATTTCTACAGATGGTCTCAAATCTTTATACTCATAGAAGTATTTAGTGAAATTTATTTCATAACCAATACGGGTTTTATCAAAATCAATCCACGCATCAGGCACATGTGGTAATACCTCTTTTTCAAAATACAATTCAATGTCTTCGCTTAAAGGAATGTTTTCCTTATCCCTTTTTTTAGTATCAGGTTTTAAATTGCCCTTTTTGTCTTTTACCGGTTTACCTTTCTGGTCATATTCTGGTTGCTCAACCGTAATCTGATAATACCCAAAATCATCGTTTTGGTAAATCTTGCAATACTTACCTTCTTCGAATTTGGTGTATATCTCAACCAACTTTCCGATATGGAAGGATTCAATCTTGTTTCTCTTATTACCTAAGCTGCGTTTTTCGGGTCGGCAAAAGCCCTCTATGCCTGCGGCCTTATCTTCAGGCACATTGGCATTAATTAATTGCACTTTGCCTTTGCGGTATTTAGGCTTATTATTGTTTAGGAACCATATATAGGTGTTGATACCTGTGTTATAAAAAAGGTCTTTGGGTAACGCAATGATACAATCGAGCCAATCATTGCTGATAATCCATTTGCGAATATCACTTTCACCGCCACCTGCATTTCCAGTAAACAAAGGAGAGCCGTTTGTAACTACAGCAATCTTACTTCCTTCTCTTTCCATTTTGCTAATCATGTGTTGAAGGAATAGTAACTGACCATCACTTGTACCGGGCAGTCCTGCATAAAATCTACCGGCAGGGTTGGCACTTTCATTTTGGATGAATTGAGCATCCTTGCTCCAAGTTACACCATAAGGAGGATTGGCAAACATATAATGAAAATGCTTATCTGGGAAACGATCCTCCGTAAACGTGTTTCCATGACGTATGTTGTCGGCATTTTCACCTGTAATTAATGCCTCCGATTTAGCAATAGCATAAGATTGCTCGTTGATTTCCTGACCAAATATTTTAATTGTTGGCATAAAATTACTTCCAGCACAAAGAGTCTTTTCAATGTATTTCTTAGACTTATAGACCATCCCGCCCGTCCCAAGCGTAGGGTCATATATTGTTCTAATAATCCCAGGTTGTGTGAGCACTTCTCTTTCAGTAGAAAAAACAATACTGAACATTAATTCGATAACATCGGGGGGCGTAAAATGCTCACCAGCAGTTTCGTTGCTTTGCTCATTAGATATTCTAATTAGCTCCTCAAAGATGTATCCCATATGTATTGGATCAACTTTTTCTAAACTAAGATCAATCTGGGATATTGCATCGATCATCTGATATAAAAGCTTATTCTTTATCAGCCTTGCTATCACTTTGTCAAACTGAAAATTGTCGATAATATCCCTAACCTCTTTATTAAAACCATTGAGATAATTGTTAAAGTCAATCTCGATAGTTTTAGGATTCTCATTCAGGGAAGCCAAAGTGTGTTTTGACGTATTATAAAATTGCAAACCACCGGCAGCTTTGCGAAGGATGGGGTCGAGCTTTTCTTCGCTAACCTTATCTTTAAAGTTCTCATAAGCGGACCTCACTTTGCTATTTACCGGATCGAGAATACAGTCCAACCTGCGAATAACTACAAAAGGTAGTAATACATCGCCAATTTCATTTTTCTTAAATACATTCCAAAGCACACTATCGGTGATTTGAAAAATGAAGCTTACATCAACTTTATTATTATTAGCCATTTTTTTATTTTTTCGTTTGACAACACAAAGTAATTACCTAACTGTGTAGTGGTTCTGTTTTGAAAACTATATTTTCAGACATCATTGATTAATCGATTTTTAAGGATCATATCATCTTTGGAATCACCTAAGATTCTATTATTTGCACCCGGACCAGAATTTTTAATGTACTGCTTAACAGATAAATAGGCCTGCTTTAACTGGCCTAAAATAAATTCAGCAGCTTCATAATCAGTTTCACCCTCATGATGCTCTACTTTTGAAAACACATTGTCACAGCGAAATTCATTTTCATCCCTAACTGTTTTACCATCATTAACCTTAAAAACAGCAAAGCCCCTGTCACAGGTTCCATTGATATAATTCATTATCAGCTTACGTCGATGGGGACACTTAGTAAAGACAATTTCTAAAATAATTGGATATGGCCTTAATGCGGCAATGGCAGCTTTCAAATCATCAGCCAATTTAGCACACCACTCTATTGACTTTGCTGGCTTACCATTTTCCAGATTATCATTTGAAAATATTGCCACGTGGTATGGTACGCTCAATTTAGCAGGTAGAAAAGCATCAATTAATTGGATAACATTCGATTTACCTATGTTTTCACCTCTTTCTTCATTGTCAAAAAGAAAATCATCTGTAATAACCATAGCGTTAGATGGAGGCAGAGAGAAGTTCACTAGATTTTTCCATCCTTTTGAACTATGACTCTCAAAAATCATACCTGCTGGTAGGAACTTTAAATAACTACGATTTAAAACTTTGTCTACAATACCTTCATTGCCATGAACTACTACACCGTAAGCAGATTGAATTGCAGAAGCATCCGAATTGGAATAATTTAGAAAGAAAGCTGATCTCGGTTTCTCAGCAATCACTTTAGTATCTTCATAGATATCCTCAAAAAACTCCTTGAGCGCGATTGGACGTCTACCGCCATTTGCCATTATGAACTCAAATATTGGTGTGCCCTTAATTTCCTCAGAAACTAGCTCTTGTTCTGTTATATTTAAGCAAACCTCTGAGTGATTGCGGAAGATACTGTACCAATGAGGAGACTCATCGTTAAAAAGAACTATATGTTCAAATATTTCCTTTTCAGCGTAAACAGTAAACATCAGTCTTTCTTTTGGCGTTTAATTTTTAATAATTCCAGTGTACTTGAAGAGGCTTCATCAAAAAAACCATTGCCAAAGTTCTTGTCAAATGTTCCGTCAGGTTGATATTTTAATTGATATGGCAAATGACCGATATCTTTTGGCAAATAATATACACAAAACGGATTTTCGTTAGGCGCTAACTCATTTTCCGCAACTATAACCTGTGACTTCCGTAAAATATACTCCGAGTGTGTCTCTATTAGAAATTTCACGCCATACTCCTTGTGAATTTCCAAAAAAAAGTCAGCTAATTTACTTTGCAAAGCCGGGTGTAAGTTTAATTCTGGCTCTTCAATGATTACTAACTTATTTGGCGGACTAAAAACTATATTCGTATTTAATTCTTGCCACTCTCCGTGATACCGTGTAATCTCCAAATCTGATTTAAATTTACTCACGCTTCGTATGATACATGCCATTCGAAGAATAAATAACATTGCCTGAATTGAGCCCATACCTTTATCAGCGATTTGCACAAATTTGCCATTTGAATAAATTTGTAATTCATACGCTTCACCCGCGTGCATACTTATTGATATGTCTTCACCTATTTCAAATTCTCTCATCCACTTCAATACAAACCTGTGCTCCTTCTCACCCTTTTGGATTGCACACAGCTTATAATCATGTATTGCTTGTGCTAAAGGATTTTTTTTATCCCTAATTGCGAATAATGCAGACTGCTTAGCTGAACCTGCTCCCATATAAATAATGGAATTATTATTAACAAGAGAGATGAATTGAATAAAAGAAGATGCAACCTTATGAAATCCATACTCCTTCATTGCTTTGAGATTTTCAAAGTTTTCAACTGGGCTATGGCCCTTTTGCAAACGCCTAAACCCAAAATTATAGTCTGATTTGGCTTGATTTACAGCAGCATTAATTTGTTCCTTTATCGTTAGCCTTGGATCAATAATTACCTCAAATTCGAAAACTGGAGCTGGTTTGAATTTTTGATTTATATCAATATTTGAATTATTCAGGATTTTTTTCTTTTTATTTAAATTTTCAATTAAAGAAGCAAGCTCTATATAATCCTTACTTATTTTATTTGTGTAATTAATATTAATCATCTTATCTAACTCAATAGAATTTTTTATTATTTCTTTTTCCAGCCATTCGGCAAAATTTATTTGTCTTTTTGGATTCAACTTGACCGTGTCTTGCGAAATTTTAACAATACCGTTTTGTAAATGAAAGGCAAATAATAGTCCCTTTTGTGTGTCCTCAACAGTCAAAGAGTGAACATTCGCATATGCATTTTCATCTTCACCGGTTAATTGTATTTTAATAAAATAATTTTCTACACCACATGTAAATTCAATAATATTTTCTTTCGCATGAGAATATTTTGCTCGACCGTATGTCACTATGTTTACATCTTCTAATATAGTATTCCCAAAATGAAAATGATGGAAGTTTTCCGATTTAAAGTAGTTATTTAAAAGCGTAACTGCTTTTACAATAGTTGATTTCCCAGAATTATTTCGACCCACTAAAAATGTGATACCACCAAAATTAATTGGATCAAAATTTTTAAATCTCCTGAAGTTGTTGAAACTTATCGAATTCATAAATAGATAGTTTTTAGTTTTTATCAATCGACTCTTTGAAATTCAGTTTTGTGATATAAAAGACCCATCTCAAAAACTATTTTCGCTATACTTTCTCGTAAGTCAAGTGGCTTAACAACACTAATTCTTTCTCCATGTGATAAAATAAGTGACTTTAACTCATAATTAGGTATAACATCAATAGCTATTTCGGTACTTTCTTCTCCCCGGAAAATTATCTTCTGCGTACTGTGTAATGGCTTTGTTTCAATATATGGAAGTAGTGAATTCGCTACTGATAATACTACCCGCTCAAGGGGCTCTTGTTTGTTGACTGTAACACCTACAACATCATCAAAATAATGCGTAAAATCGATACTATCATTGTCTTGATACGGATTTGAAATCTCTTCCAAACTCTGAATTCGATCAAGTGCTATATTTTGAATTTTTTTCAATTCGTCGTTTAGGCCAAACAAAAACCATCTGTTATTGTAATGCTTGAGAAAATATGGATGCAAAATGTAAGTTTTTATCTCATTGTCATTAAAGCTTTTGTATGCAATTGAAAGAACTTTTTTGTTTTTTATTGCATTATAGAGTGGTGTGATAAAGTCAAGGCCAATCAAATCTATATTCTGGCCGAAATCAATCATCAGTTTTTTATTCTCAGAAAGATCCAATTCTGAGTCGATCCTCGCCGAAATTTCTGAAACCCATCCAAACTGTGGAAGTCCCTTGAATTTTGAAATCGTATCAAGTGCGGCCAATACCTGGCTTCTCTCTTCGTTATTAAATGGCTGCTTGTTAATTGAAAAGTCTGAGTTTTGATATCTAAAATATACACGAACTCCATCTTTAAATTTCCGGATAGGCGCTTTCCAGCCATCTTCACTGCTCATAAACGCTATATCATATAGCACTTGTCTTCGGCTTATCCCTTTATTAGTGCCGAAATCCTTAAACTGGGCTTTAGAACATACTTCTACAAGATCTTCAATAAAATACCGCTTGTCGAAATCTCTAAAGCACTTATCTAGAACTCTGTACCGTAAGTAGGCATTGCTTTTATCTATCATATTGCAAATATACATTATTTATGCAAACACATTGCACTTTTAATTGATTAATTTTTGATGTCACAAAAATAAAATAATTAATAGCTTGATTTTCAGCTATTTAAAAAATATTTTTAAATAGTGCACTTTAATTGCACGATTATGTATATCTTTGCATCCTCAAAACAATTGAAGAAATGAAAAGTATTAATAAAGTAACTAATTATCAGATGAAACCCGGCAAACATAAAGAAGAAATCCTTTTGCAGTTTTATTGCACAATTGGATTTCAAACACGTAAAATTATTTGAAACACCACGACACTTAATGAAAGAATCTAAGCAAATAGAAACCCTGCTCCAAATACTCAATGCGAGCAACAGCCTAAGAAAAAATGTATTTGAGATTTTAGGTAATCATAGTGCCACGCTGGAGATATACCCTAATACTGTTATTAATGGGCTTTCAATTGGTCTAGCGCTTAAACATGGAGCTAAGAATGTAGCGTTCATAAGCCCAATGCAAAGCGGAAAATCTGGAAGCGTATTTTTTTTGAATTATGTCTTAAGTGAAATAGGTTATTTAAAACCTGACCAAAATATACTGTTTCTTACAAGTATGCGTGATACGGACCTATACAACCAAAATATTTTAAACCTTCAAAAACAATTTTTTGACTTTTCAAAAAAAGAATACAGCGATAGTAAAATTTTTGTGAAAAAAATCGATGAGCTTTTCAAATACCCTGATCCATTTAAAATAGTAAAAGACCGGAATATTGGACTTTTTGTTCGCGATGAAGATCATTTTGGTGCAGGAATTAACAGCACTTTTGACTGCGGCTTCATGCAGGAGTTAAGGGCACAGCTTCCGGAAATGCCGTTAGTAACTGTAAGCGCAACCCCATTTGATATAATTGATTCAATAAATAAAGGCTTCAATGTAACGCCAGTTTTAGGGAAAGTCCCTGAACAATACCTGGGAATTAGCAAGATGCTTGAACTTGGCTTAGTCGAAGACATTGACCCTTCATTTACACCATATATCAGCAGGAGGAACTCGAAAGGAGGAACTCTTTATGAAATTTCCCCGAAGTTCAATGAATACATGCAACACCTACTATTATTTAAAGATGGTGTGGGAATTATTAGAGTTGGAACATCTGAAGAAGCATTTTTACTTCGAAGAATTGCTACCAACAGATACAGACAGGCGGTTAAAGCCCTTGCTATTGGATCAGATTCTGGCTGCGATTATTCGATTTCTGCAGGTATGGAGCAGGTAAAAATACTTGTAAACACACAAAAGCAGCGAGTTTTATTGATAGTTGTAAATGCACTTTCAGCAGGAAAAGATTTTAAGTCATTAAAAGAAAAGATCAGATTTGGTATAGAAACAAGAATGATGCAATTGGCAAATGGTGCGCAAGGTATACCGGGTCGACTATGTGGGTACCATCAAAACCGTTCATTCAAATTATTAGCATCAGTACCACTACTTCAGAAATATAGTGAGTTTGAAAATAATTGGGAACTAATTAATGACGAAAACTGGAAAAACGATCTTCTTCAATTTGGTATTAGAAGCTTATGTACCCATGTCAAATTACAGCAAAAAAGAAAATCAGGAGAATTTACCCCGATTATCAAAGATCCTATTAGAGTAAGTTATAATGAACTTAAAACAAGTGCAGGACGCAACCAGCTTGACTTTTTAGATGATGAAACCTATAAACTAATCTTGAAAGCATTTGACAGTGAAATATGGTATGAAGAAGCCTTATTTCGATTAAAATCTGGAAAATTCAAAACAACTATAAGGGTAGCTTCAAGTTATAATAAAGTGGATAATCGTGTATATAAACTTTGGGGCAAGTTCAAAAAGGGTGATGATTTTGGTTCTGTGATGTTTAAAAAGAAGCAATATAGTTATGGAATACTTATTTCAAACATACCCATTGGCAAAAAATCAAAAAGTGGGATTGGCAATGAAATAAATTTTAGAGGCATCGAAATTTACAAAGCAGGAACTAAAACTACAATTAAGTCACAGTCAATAACCAACAATCACTCAATGTATAATTTTCAATAATTATATGGAAAAAGGTAACGAACCCCCAAAGAGACTGACAATAATCAATAGTTCGCTGAAGCAAGCTATACTATCTGCACTCGAGTTAGAATCGCAAACAACCTTACATTGTAAAATTAGAGGAGCTGAAATATATCAGCACGGCGGCTTTGCGAATATCAACCCGAATACCTTTTTAATAAACCGTCAATCGAATGAAAGATTAAAACTTCTTCATGCTGAAAACATCCCTTACGCTCCACATCGGTATATTTTTCGTCACCCAAATGATTTTCTATACTTCACTTTGCTTTTCCAGAAAATTCCCGAAACGTGGACAACTTTCTGTTTATATGAGGAAACTGCTTTTGGAGACGGATTCTTTGTTGGAGAGGTTCCGAAAAATAAAAGTGGCATTTACCGGATAAGAATCAATTAAAAGTTATGAGCATGGAGAATTCTTTCAATAACTTGAATAAAGAAACAAGAATCAATCTGGCACTCAGCTATGAAAATCCAGAAATTATTGCAAAGTTCGGTGACGAACACTCGATTGATGAAGCTCTATCTAAGGAGTACTTCCAAGAAGTAAAGAAATTCTTATACCTCTGTGCAAATACAACAGACAGGCTAGCACCTTCGGCTGAATTAGACAAAATTTGGCATACGTTTATTCTCTTTACAAAAGAATACAGACAGTATTGTCATCAATTTCTTGGAAAGTTTATAGACCATGTACCTGAGGTGAGAAAGGATACCTCTGTAGCAAAAGAAAATTGCCTTCAGAACACAATAGCACACTATGAGAGTGAATTTGGTGAGTTAAATAATCAAGTTTGGCAAATCCCCTTTTTGAATACCACTCACGAAAATGATAATTCAAATTGCAGTAAGTGTTCTAACTGTAATAATGACTGCCAATCGTGTTCATCATGTGAAGGAAGAGGTTCACAACCAAGTTGTGTATATACCGGAAATTGTTTTGATTGTACTGACTCTGGCTATAGTTGCGTTGGGGAAAATCCTAATGATTTATAAGTAGAGGCTTCTTGTATTTATAATTTATTTCCGTTTAATATTATATTAAATAGTAGGCTTCGAATAAGCCTATTCCGAAAAGCTCGCATAAATTCCAACTAAGAAAGAAATCACCTGCTTACACTATATAATATACATCTGAACTGGTTGTAATATAGGGCTGTTTCCCATGCTTAAACATTGACCACACCCTGGAATGACTTAGTCCAAAACGAGGATCTACCGGAAAGAACTGCTGTAAAATGAGCTCCGAGAACCGATTCTCACTATTACGTGTAAAAACCTCTGAGCGATTGATCAGTTTAAGTGCATTCCGATAGGGCGTAGGCTGTTGATTGAACCAAAACACCATGATATTGTGCAGTGCAGTGGCAGGCAGAAATCGGTGAAGTGCATTTTTAGTTTTATAATACGAGTAACAGTTAGCAAAAGTCTCCTCAAAGCAATTGAATCTACGTCGGGTGAGTTGATACCATGCTGAAAATCCCTGAGTATATATAGGAAGCCGGGTAATAACCTCCAGACGCGAAGCAAAGGCCTCGATCTTATGATGATAGATCTCATGGAACTGTGTCATCACCTTTGCAATTAAATATGACTGCCCCAGCGTTATCGAATAACCGCGAAGGAGACAAAACCGATGTATTGCCCTAGCTTTTGACTTGAGTCCACGTCTATGATAATAGATGCCAAAAGCAGGACCGGCACTATGAAAAGACCGGTAATATGCAATAGTGGTCTCGCGTGTATCATCTCCGGCAGCACCAATCCAACCAACTGGACCCTTATCGATCTTGAAGACGGCCTCGGGTCCGTCCAGATTGATACAGTCGCTATCCCGATCGGTATTCCAATGAACTTTAAAATCTGGATCATTGTTTGGGTAAGGATCATCATCAAAAAGATTTTCTGGTTCATCATCTCTTGCCGTCTCTCCCTCATGCTCTAATTCTTTAATAATCTTACGATCTTCCCCATTCAAAAAATCGTTCATCGAAACAGGGTGCGTCACCTCACTAAGTCGCTCTACAGCATGAATAGAAAAGTTCATGCCACCTAACTGAACCGGATCCCCTACCCGCGGAATGTGAGTATGAGACAAAAGCGAAGCTGGAGCGTTTATGCCGCCATACAATAAATGTGACAACTCAGTTTCGTAGATTTCAATGAGCTGGCTAATACTAAAATTTAACATTGCACTTTTTTTGATTAAATCGATTAAATAAACAATTGGCATGCGTTGCTGCCTGACACCTAATTCTAACTAAAAAAATCCACATCCTTTTAATTATTCCCCTACTCTGAAATAGGCAGATTAGTGCCATTGTCGAGCGAAAAGTACCCGTTGAGCGAAGGAATGTTCAAACTCTCTAACCACCTTTGAACTTGAAGCGTTTGCTTCTGGAGATCTGAGAGATTTATATCTTTCCCAGTCCTTGCCTGGGGTGGATTGAGCAAAAGGGAAAGTTGAATTTTATCAACATGATCCCGAAAATCATCAGGCAATAACGAGTCGCAATCACTTGCCAGACCCATAGCTTCCTTCGCCATATAGTTATCCAGCTGCAATTGCCTCTTGATATGATAAAGCAGTCTGGCAATCAAGCGACAGGTGTTTTCCCTATCTTCTGGACTAAGTTTGTCGGCGAATTCATACTCCTCAATTTTTTTCAGACGCAGAATGATGATTTCAACTGCCTCTGCGGGTATTATGAATACGCGATGCGTACCATAAGTATATTGCATAGTTGTTTGCTGCAGCGCTTCAAGTGTGTTAGAGGGAATTACGAAAAAGACATCCGTGCTGACATTTTCTTGTTTGGCGTACTTCTCTGCATCTTTTGCTTCACTTTTAAGATACTCAGCAAAACTCTTCAGATTCCCTTTTACTGGGCTCTTAGCATCAAAAACGATGAATTCATTACAAATACGAATCGTATTATCTGGTCTTCCAGAAAAAGGGGGATTCTCTTCATATGTAATAATATGCTTGTCGCAAATCAAACGAATCTTATTCTTTACTATTTCTTGGTGAGTCTGCCAAACTACCCGCTGCTGTTCCTGACGCAAAACTAAAGCATGTTCCTCTGCCTCTTTTTTGCGATTTGCCTCTTCTTGTACTCCTGTTTTTAATTCCTGTACCGATTGAATTAGCTTTATTTGCTCTTCATCACGCCGTTCACTTTTGCTGCGTTCTTCGGATAATCGGATCTCGGTCTGCTGAACCTTATTACGAAGTTCATTTACCTGTAAAAGAGCAATTTCCTTTTCACGCTGAAGTTCACTGATGCGATTTTCATTAGACTCAATCATTATGCTAGCCTGATCCAGGTTGCGTTGCATCTCGTTGAGATGCGTCTGTTGATTTTCTGCATTTTCAACCACTTGCTGCAAGTCGAGCAGACACTCAATCATCCAGGTCCTAAATTTCCTCCATCCGATCAGAATTTTCCAGAAGTTGAAAGAATTAACTTTTTGAATCATCAATTTTATAGTTGTCATATTTACAGATTTTTTATTTTGTAGTTATTAAATGAGTTGAGCATGATAAAAACCCTCCTGATTTCTTCTGATCATTCTTACCTGAAACCCTCCACCATGCTCCATCTCTATCAAATGAAATCGCTTCCAATGAGCGGGTATTTCCGGAAAAACAAGTCTAAAGTCCATGAAATGCCCAGGGCGATCAAAATAGTGACATTCCGGACTCATTGGAATACCGATGGCTTGTACCATCAGTAATCTCTCTGAGGTTTCAGCGTTAACCAAGTAAGTAGATGGATTAATTGAAACCCAGCCTCCGTCTCCGTACTCATATTTTGACATATATCGGCAATGAAAAATGGTTTGGTTCTTTGCTGCAACTTTATCGTCACGGTATTGCTTCTTCATGTTTATGTATTTAAATTTTAAACCCAACAGGCGTTTTAAGTTGCTTAGTGGAAGTAGTCAGGTAATTGATCAGGGCGCTGGTAATATCCTCTCCCGAACTTGGTTTGTTGATCAAAGAATGCATATGATAGAACTTTAAAAAGTTCTCTAGCTCAGCTGCAGTGAAAGTAAATTGCTCAGCTAAAGACGTCAGTCGATCAATTGAAGCTTTTTTACAAATCTTTCTTAATAATTGTAGTCGTACTGGTGCTGTTGGAGGATGGATAACAATTCGTAAGTCAAATCTCCTTGTAAACGCATCATCGAAAGAATCAGGACGGTTAGTTGTACAGATCAAGATTCCTTCAAACCGCTCTAACTCGTTTAATAGAATTGTTTGTATAGTATTTTCGGTATTACTTATGCTCGATCCGCTACTCGTACGAGTTTGGAAAACACTGTCAGCCTCATTAAAAAATAATATAGGTACACGAGAATTTTTATAGGACAACGCCCCATAGAAATCGAAAACCTCTTTAATCCGTTTTTCACTCTCACCAAAAAACTTGTCCCGCTGTTCAGCCACATTAAACATCAAAAGGTCTCTTCCGGAAATTTTCGCCAATTGACGAGCAAGCTCAGTCTTTCCAGTTCCGGGACCTCCCGATAATAACACAGAAATACCGGGATATTTTCCAGAAGATTCCATCGTTCGCCGGTATTTATTAAAAATAGTTGGCTTTAATAGCCCTCTTAGTACATCAATTTGTGCTAACTCGGCAGAGTTAAAGAAAAGTTGTCGAGAATTGATTCGCTTTACCGGAATGCGCTGAAGAGCAGGAGGTAAATTTTCCTGAGGTTTCACATCATTACCAGATATTCCGTATAGTTTTCTTTGTATTCGCTCCCCCGGAACCACCACTGGGGGACCAATTGAATATTGCCGTACTTCCAAAAGTTCGGATTGAATTGGTCGCCAGTTTACATTCTTCCAACTATTGAGTAGTCGCCGCGCCTCTATACGATTTTCCGAAAAAAGTTGGGATAAAAACCGCCATTCGGTGCTACTACCCTCAACAGCGTGCATTACACATATATATAAAACAACCGCCTTTGAAATACGATCAAGTTTAGCTCGGCGAGTTTGTTTTAAAATTTCGATATCAAAATAATGGAGAAAAAAACTACTGGTTTCAATCCAAGATTCTAAGTCAGTAATCTTGGACTTGAAAAGTACTGCATGAGCATAAATGCGTAACATGATACTATCATCACCATTATGTTTTTTGTTTTTGGATTTAAAAATTGTATCGTTTCCTACCCTTAGAGCTACCTCCACTCTGTGAGTAAAGGCAACGCTATACCCAGAATCATGGTGATCTTCGGAATTGATCTGAATAAGTCCTGCAGCAATAAGATTTATAAAGGACTTCTCCAATTCTTCATAGGAGGCTTTTTCGGACAGCCTCTCAAATAGTTGCACCAGCGATTTGCTCTCCCTTCTTTTATAGCACATACATGTGTATGCAATTATCATGCTCTCTATATGGGATTTTCCCAGGAAACTCTGGAAAGACCCTAACAGTTCATCTGGAAGAAAATCTTCTTTCCCTCCCCCTTTTGTGACCCCGTGCAATACTGTAAACCAATTTGGCATTGTGAGCTGTTAATTATACCCATTTTAAGATGGGACAGCAAAGATATGAGCTTATATTGAAATAACACTTCCATATTTGATATTTTTTATTTTAAGCTCATATTATATTGTATACCAATTATATATAAATTTATTTTTCTTCGGTCAGATAAGGTTTCTTAAACTATTTTGCAGTGTTACTGCATTTATGTACCTTCGTATGATAATACGCAAGCTTGAACTAAAACTAATAAGACGCATAATGAAAAAATCCCAAATGCAAACAGGCAAACCAACCGATCTGAATAGATTTTCAAGAAGCAAAATTGAGCTTTTCATGGAATGCCCACATTGCTTTTACCTGGATCAAAAAAAGAAGATTAAAAGACCGCCACCATTCCCGTACTCATTGAATAACGGAGTAGACACCCTGATTAAAAAAGAGATGGACATATATAGAGTCAGGCAACAGCCACATCCCATTCATGCGTCATTGGGCCTCGTTCCTTGTAACCACCCTAAAATAGATGACTGGAGAGAGCCATTACGTAAAGGAGTTGAGTATTTCCATAAAGGACATAACTGTATATACAGGGGTGGAATCGATGACTTATGGGTGAGTATAAAATCCAATCTACACTACGTTGTGGACTATAAGTGCACAGCTAAAAACGAAAAAGTAGTAGCACTGCCGGACTGGGCTGATTCTTATCGTCGTCAAGTAGAATTTTATCAGTGGCTACTTCGAAAAAATGGATTGAAAGTGTCTAATACTGCCTATTTCCTCTACTGCACAGGAGATCTACTTGCCCCAAGCTTTAATGGTAAACTTTCCTTTCATACTGAGCTCATTGCATATAAAGGGGATGACAGCTGGGTCGATGAAATTTTAAAAAAAATGCAAACTTGTTTGGTTCGATCAAAGCCACCAGATCAAACAATAAACTGTAAGTGGTGCAATTACAGAACTGCTTAGAAAAGTCTTGCGCCAAATTTTGATTAAAGTAAATCAACATAAATACATCAAATAAAAATTAAATAATATGGGGTCGGTTTTAAACAGTGTAGCATGTCCTCGCTGCGGTGGCGAGGCTCATTCAGAATATTATTACAACAGTGGTGAGGAGGATACTTACTGCATGGAGTGTGGTTATAAATATGAAGGTCGATATGAACGAGATGAAAACCGAAAACTGGTAACTAGAGACGGCACTAATGATTACCGATTTGAGAATTTGATTTGGACAGAGAAGACGGTGCAACCATATGCATGTTACCACATAAAACCTAAAAGCAGTCGAATCTCACAATTTGGTAGCTTGGCTAGCGAAGAAGAGGTTAATGAATTCAAGGCCCAAGTCGAAGCGAAAAAAGATGAGATTGAGAAGGCATATATAAGCATGTACGATGAAAAAAGTAAGAAAATTATAGCCGTCGTTGTAGTATAAGCCGGCTAAATGCAAATTTACTAACATAAAAAAATCAGAATGGCTACTTTGAATTTTAAAGAATACAAAAACTACATTGAGAATCTTGGTGGAGGAAGTAGATATAAGGAAAAGGACTGGAACTATTGGCATAAGATATATACTACCCATGAAAGAGTCTGGTGGGTTGACTATTTTGAGAATATTTTTCTTAAGAATTTCAAAATTGACGAACCTATTTTATTATATTTTTGGGAGTCAGGTCCTCCAATAAAAAAGGCAGACAAAGTACCGAATCCTAACTACGCTTTTTATAAATTGAAAGACCCTATTGGCAAAAAAACAGGTTATTTAGCTAAAGTTTGTGGGCGCGAGGAGATTTTTCCAAAGAATTCAATAATCATAAATCCCAAAAAACAAGTCAATGAAAAAAGCGCGAAACGAAAAGCATTATCATACCTAAGTAAAGAAAAAAATGTCCTAATAATTGATTTACATGGGACACACGGTCTGGATTGCGCTAGATTCAGAAACGAGTTTATTAAGACATTCGAACTTTACACAAAACCAAAGCTAAAAATGATCATTGAGAAATTAGTGATCGCAAACAAAAAAAGAGGAGGTAAGAAAGTAAGGATTAGCCAAGATGTGTCATACGTCCCATTTTTAAACGATCAATCAAATAAAAATAAGAGAGTCCTTACCCAAAACGAAAATGGAATTAAAAGTGTACTTCGAATCAAAAAACAAATCAATTGGCTGCCGTATAGTAAAGCCGCGCGATAACTTTTAATAGGTTAACTTCAACTAGTATAAATCCTATGATGCACTTTCCGAGCACGATACTCTTTAGAAAGATCTTTAAAAGTCCGAATGACACGTGAAGGTCAAATTGAAGTACATGTATTTTCGTATTAATCATTAATAATGGATTCAAAAAAATATTTCTTGATAAGTTTATCTGCGTTTAAGAAATTTGTCGGTGCAGAGTATTTTGAAGTTGTTAAAAACGAAAGTAGTGGATTTAATTACATAAAAGATAATAATGGTAATACGTATAAGTGCCAAGACGACATAAATCTCGAACTACCATACATATTTTATATCGATGAAGGAGCAGATATTTCAGAAGCTAAACTGATTCATGCTTATCGATACCAAAGCCCATTTGAAAACTTTCAAAACTTTAATTTTTCAAATAAATTTTATGATGATACCGGTAGTATTTTCCAAATAAACTTAAATATTCAACCAAGTTCTATAAAGGGATCCAAAGACATAAATGATGCATTATCAGAATATGAAAGCTTGAAATCTGTAAAAGAAAAAGATAATTTCTTGCTTCACTTTGGGAGATCTATAACAGAATTTAAAATTAATTCTTTTTTTACGCCAAGAAAGAGAGAATTAAAACAAGCTATTAAAGACTTATTATTGCAACGAGGGAGCTTTGACTTTATCCACTGGTATACAACTAATACAAATTGGTTCTACTTTGACTATGACAAAGTAATTTTTGAGGGGCTATCATTAAGAGAAATAATTCTCAAGTATGCTAATGAAATTACAAAAAGCAATTTTAGATCAATATATAAAGTAGCTATGTTCAAATTAGATGCTTTAGGTGTGTTACTGGAGGCAAAAGAAAGTCGTGAAGAGTTCGAAAGAGAAAGAGCAGAACATGATGCATGGATTAGAGAAATTAGAAACGATTGGATGGATGGTAATTCAGATGCATATTGGAACATTGATTGATAAAGTGCACTTATCTGAACTAAATTTTATTTGATGATATGACTAAGTATAATATAATTTTTATAAATTAAGTAAAAAGTGCGTCATGCAAAATACCACAGGTTTTAAATCAGATAATATATATAAGGCCGCTATAAACTTGTGTTTTTGTTGAAAAAAATAGTAGATGAATTCAGAAATAAGTATATCATTTAAGGAAAGGGTTGAAAGAGCGGGACAAGTACTGATTAATTTCTTATTGCCCAATAAGAACAATTCAGATTTTATTAGTATACTTAAACTTCTAGAACGTAAGCTAAATCTTATCATTGCATATGAAACAGCAATCCAAAAAAATCAAAATCATCAACTTGGTCGTGAATTCCAATCTCCTTTCTTGAAAATGACGGCAAAAGAACGCCGTGAGTTGATTATTGATGTTGTAGATCAATATGTCCTATTATCTACTTTAATCATAACATCTTCGAAGAGGGCTTATAAAGTGACTTATATCTCTGAAGAAAAAGAAGTTAATCGAATAGCAGGAAAATTTCGGCAATTATTAAACATAGCGGTAAATACCAAATTTTCTTTGAAGCCTTGGTTATCCATTAGAATGTTTTCCGATATCTCATTTGCCAATAATCTCTACTCAAAAGAAGAGCCTTTTAAAAATCAAGATCTAAGTAAATTCGTAATTCACCCATGCCATAAAAGCGGATTAAACTACCTGTATACTACAGGGCAGGATTTTATTTGCGGTGTTTGTGCTTTTCAAAACCGGCCTTTTAGTAGTTGGGAAGAGTATTACCGCGAAGAGTTAGCAATGATGGGGGTAGAAAGTCTTTCAATTATCATTAATTATGGCGGTGTCCCTTCAATTTTAATTCTTAAATTTTTATTTGAAACAATAATACCAGCTGGTGAAAGCGATCGTTTTTTTGAAAAATGCCTACAAGATTTTTGGGATAAGGATACAGTCTTTCAAAATTTATTCAAAATGCAATCATATTAGTTTTTGAGGGTATAACTAAGAATCCATAACCAATTTATCTGAAAATCATATTGAAATATGGGCAATCAAACTCCTGTAGCACTGGATCCTGATTTTCCAAATTCCCTACATACAGGTTATAACGGTGTGATTCTCACTTCTTAGTCCCCTAATTTTTCTTATTAACCCAATGGATGGACTGTTGTTTTTATTAATTTCATTTAAAAATTACTTTGGAAATATCAAAAGAGGAATTAATAGTTAGGTATAAGACTCTGAGTACCAACGAGCTTTTAGACATGTACTTATCTCGATCTCAATTCACGCAAGTTGCAGTTGAGGTTATGAAGGATGAGATTCATTCAAGGGGTTTAAATCAGGAGGATTTAGAATCTTTCTTACGGCATAAAGTCTTACAAAAAGATGAGTTTTTTAAAAGAGAAAACTTTATAGAGTTACTGTTCTTAGAAAAACTCATTTATTACCACCTGTTCTTTATTATCCTTTTATTTCTGCTTTTTTTTAGTTGGCTTGCTGATGCATCACGAAAAGAGGGATACAAACTAAAAATAGAACAAGCAATCCTGTATGTCTTTTCGAGTTTGGTAATCCTTTTTTTATCACTTTGGCTTTCCCCCCAATTTGGTATTTATATATGGGCAGGGGGTTTTTTTATCCCATTTTTCTTTGATTTCAAGGCTTCTAAAAAAAGAAAGCAGCTATATAAAGAGATATATGATAAACCACAAGTCCGTTGATATAAATATATTTCCTGACATGTTCGTTTTTGTATAAAAGTTATACTTTTTTGTTTAGCATCGAATGAAAGGTAATATTTTGTCCCTAAAATTTATAAGTTATTCTGAATAAATAGTTTCTCAATTGAGTTTGTTGGGGCCGCATCATATAGAAGAATCTTGCTTCCTTTTCGAATACCATAGAATGCATACTTCAAATTTTTGGCTGAAGCTTTTATATAAAGGCTGTTATCGTTTAGCTTTTCCCATGTTCCAAGCTTTATTAATTTTCCATTTGTACCTGCTTTAGAATACATTAAATCACCTTTTGTACTTGCCTCATTAAAACCCGACCAATATTGGTTATTTGAAAATATGTATATCTCATAATCAACTTCGAATAAGCAATTATTTACTTTTTTTGTTAGTGATAATATGCTACTATAGTAAAACTTATTAAATCGATTTTTCTTTTTTTCAAATGCACAAACAAGGTTATCAGTTCGTCTAGGCATATTAATATATTAAGTTTAAGATAGAGACTATCTGCGTCTCCGTAAAACTTGTTTTTTCATAATTGACCGTTTAAGCCATAGAACAATCTCTAATTTTATATATCCAACTTTTGGATGAGCTGTCAACAAATGTCCTTTAATAAAAAAAAGTACCTTTGTAAAGTAACCAGAGTACTCTCCGAGCACAGTGTATCTATTCTATCAATTGGAGATTTAAAGTGAGCAAAGATTGGCACCGCTTTATACCTGCTAAGTTCTGCGACTGCATAACGAAGAGAGTTCCATTCATCAGGCTCCAGTTGTAAACTATCCAAAGAAAAATGGGGGTCGTAGTAATAATATCCTTTTTCTAGTTTGCTATATTCTATTGGTGCGCGTTTTCCAGGTATAGCTCTACCCGATCTCAAATCTTGTATATCATGCTGAATAGTGGACTTTCCTACATCACTATCCTTATCAAGTGCTTCAGAACAAGCGTCAATTAAATAAGCTAGGGTTGGGTAAGGATTTCGCTTATCTCGAAGACAACGGTCGATGATGCGGTAGCGAGTATTAGCAGAGCGGTGTTGCATGAACTAAAATTACAACCTATTGATTAACTTCAGTAGATGAAACTATATGAACAGATTATCCATGATTTAAAAGGTAAATCCTCACTAAAAAAAGCAATTGGCATGTCTCGCTACTTTAAAACTGGAGTTGGGGAGTATGGCGAAGGAGATTTATTTTTAGGGGTATCTGTTCCCGATCAACGGACCATAGTAAAACGCTATAGCACCCATGCTGATACCAAGACGGTAAGTTATTTGCTAGATTCAAAATATCATGAAGTTAGGTTGACAGGAGTTTTGCTTGCGGTGGCTTGCTTTACGACATCCCTAAAAGACAATAAAGCTGGAGCCACAATAAAACGGCCGACTACTAATCAATGGCTAAAACTTTATTTAGGTAAAACCAATCGGATCAATAATTGGGATTTGGTGGATTCAAGTGCACCTGGTATTCTTGGAAAATGGCTAGAGAATAAAGAAAGAACTATTCTTTATCGATTAGCAAAGAGTAAAAGCCTGTGGGAAAACCGCATTGCAATGGTTGCAACGCTGCATTTTATTCGTCAAAATGATTTCAAGGATGCATTTAAGCTGTCCAAGATTTTTATAAAGCACCCTCACGACTTAATGCATAAAGCTACAGGCTGGATGCTGCGAGAGGCATGGAAGAAAGATGCAACTAAAGTTGAAGAATTTCTATGGGAGCATAAGAACTCGATGCCTCGTACAATGCTTAGGTACGCCATCGAAAAAATGCCTGTACCCGCTCGAAAGAAAATGATGGCAAAATAAAAATCGTCAGGTTAAAGGGTGCTGATTTTATGATCCTGTCCCATTAAACACCTCAATAAAAGAAGAAAAAGAAAAATAACGCAGCTTCGATGCGCCTCACGTTTTCGTAATACCCCAAAGTTGAACCATTACCAGTTTTGACACGACCATCCTCAACGTAACCAATGGTAGAACCGCTACTATTTTTCACTCTACCGTTTTCAAAGTATCCAATTGTTGATCCTGATGAATTTTTGATTCGCTCTTCATCAAAATAACCAATTGCAGAGCCGCTACTGTTTTTGACTCTTCCGTCCTCAATATAACCGATGGTGCTACCATTACTACCTTTTACACGCCCATTTTCAATATACCCCACGGTAGAGCCGTTACTACTTTTTAGACGCTGTGCGCTTAGTACTGTGCTAGTCAATACCAATGCAATTAGAAGAAGTGTTATACGCATAAGTACAATTTACAACTATATGTCAGATTCTGAAAATTGCTGAAAATCGCCGGCATAAGAAAGAATAACTCGGCATACTCCTTAATTCTTCCGGTAAATTTTAAAACCTACTGGCACCTACTTGTAGATGTAAAAACAATTTCTGAAACCTACTGAAGTACCCTAGAATTGTTAACTCAACTACAAATAAATACAGCTACTTATTGATTCCGCAATCAATTTCAAAAAAAATTTGAATCGAAGCTTTTTATTTCAACTAATGATCCTACTTTTGTATGAGTACAACTACAGTGGCTCTGTAATTGTACTGTGAAAATTATACCCTACTTCCTTTCAGAGGTAGAGGCTTCAGCGAAAATTAAATTTTGTGAACCTAATTGGGCGTCGCTTCCCATAACAAAATTTTTTTTCGCTATGCGTAAAAAAATCACAAGACGGCTAAACGAGAAATGGAGTACAGCTCCTAAAAAAGCATGTCCCTACTATTTATCTATAGTATCAATACGTGATGATCCAGATGTTTTAAATTTTACTATCATGGTAATAATAAATACCATAGCAAACAACATTTTAAAAATTAAATCATCATGATGAACTGTCAATACCGGTATTGTGGTGCCGAATTACCACTAGGCGTCAATGGCAATCGTAATTATTGTGATAACACATGCAGTTATGAAGAACGACTATTGCGGGAAAAAGAGAGATATGGTAAAAAGAAATCCAACCTATCTGAAATAACTCGCATTGAAGGACTACTTAGAACATGTTATGCGCAGTATGGAGATACTCCATTTGACATCACCATTCTTAGGACCCAAAAAATGAACTGGAGTCTCTATTCTAGTATTATTACTAACAATGGTGATGAGTTCAGAGTTGTTGGGAGCTATGGTTATATGGCGCTAAAAAACTCAACAATTCTCATTCAAAAATTTTAAAAACAAAAATTATGTTAGTATTCAACGACATTGGCTTTGAACAACTTCCAAAGTTTGATGTACCTGCAAGATTTTTACCTACTACATCTGTAGGAATAGAATCAACAGTTTCTGCTCAAACGATTGGACTAAATTCTAGTTCTGCACCCACGAGTAGCGCAAATAACACGCTACTATACGTTTTCATTGGTGGCATTGCAATTATTGCAGGATATATGATTATTCGAGAAGTAATTATTTCAAAACCTCAAAAACAAAAAAATTAATTTATGAATTACGCTAATCTGTTTAATTCGTGCCAGGCGCAGGATTTTGTACGTGAACTCCGCATGGCTGTAGAAAAAGCACAGCGACCACCAGATCAAGTAATCCTTGATGAGGTAGAGCTTTGTGAGATGCTTCATATCTCCAAACGACATGCAGCAGATCTACGGGCAGAGGGCAAACTCAAATACGCCAAAGATGGAGGTAAGCTGTATTATAAACTAAGTTGGGTGCTTGAGTACATTGATAGGTACACAGTAACGCCCCCGGCTTCGTTTATTAATGATGTTAGAAACGTTTGTAGGAGCTATTAAATCTTATAAGCAGGCAACAATTTGGCGACATATTTTCGCCTGCATTTTTTTACCGCTTACAAATCAGCGGATTATAGCGCAAGGTTCGATCCGCGCACTTCCTTTAACCGGGCGTCCTCTTTTCTTAACTCAAACACCCATCAGAGCGGAAGAATACAGTTAAAGCCGTGAAGATATATGCTATTGTGTATCAATGCCTTTAGGATGTTAGATTTTAAAGCATCCAGGACTAAGATGCTATTTCGACACAAATCAGGTAAACATACTTTAACTTTGCACTAGTAAGAAAAAATGAATCGTTCAGTTATTATATCAACCCTATGTGAACACCAGGCGCTCTTGAAGTCACATGGCATAGAG
>Ga0129336_10000264_pt1 | contig 29458 bp, 28 predicted proteins | sample CPB6_02_DNA_FD_96878 | JGI IMG/M metagenome (GOLD analysis project Ga0129336, IMG submission 96878) | Freshwater to marine salinity gradient microbial communities from Chesapeake Bay, USA - CPBay_Sum_0.6_0.2_DNA | ecosystem: Environmental > Aquatic > Marine > Coastal | place: USA: Chesapeake...
TTTCGGCACATTTTTTGCTTGTAAAATGTGAAATGTGCCGATATACTTTTGTATTATTTTTTATCTATTACAGAAAAAAAATGATTTTCTTTTTATTTTTTTATTTATCATACATATTCAATACATACAATGTTCGATTTACACTTTCATAGAAGATTTAATGATATCTTATATATTTTACTTCAACCAAACAAACATACTTATTTAAACAGACACCAAACAGAAGTTGCTAAGAAAAAAAATAAAACATTTGAAGAAAGAGTTATTAATATAACTAATGGTTTTACTCCTGATGAAGTTAAATATGCTTATGATTATGCTCTCTCTCTAGGACTTAAAGTAAGATTAAATAATATACGAGTAATATACAAATAATAAGAAACACTTAAAGATAACTAAAGAATAATCTATCTTTATAATAAAAGAATATAATGAGTTCATGTGGTTGTGATTTTACATCCGCTAATGGTTTATTTATATCTAGTGGAACATCTGGTTTTGACCCTGCCACTAGTAATGATTTATATGTTTTCACTTATAATAGTAGTAATATTAATTATAATTATTCTAGTAATAAATTTTTTTTTACTGATAGTAATATCTCAAATATTTATTGGAATAATGGTTTAACAAATAGTAATGTATCAAATCTTCTTTATTATAATGATAGTAATGTATCCAATATTTATTATAATACTGGTTATATTGATAGTAATCTTTTATGGTGGCGTTATGAATTATTAAATACTCAATTAGAATTAGCAAATACTAAAATTACTGTTGCTGGTTTAAATACTTCTCTTAATATAACTACTACTACTGTATCTGCTCAAGGTTTTACATTAGGAGTTCATACGGGACAAATTGATGTTTTAGAAAATAAAGTTGAAAACTTAGAAAATAATACTTTCACTAAATTAGAAACTTCCAATATTTTTACGACGAGTAATGTTGCTTCAAATACATCAAATACATTGGCTGATTATAATAATCTATATAATAGACCTCTTATCTTTACTCAAATTGAAACTTCCAATATTTTTACGACGAGTAATGTTTTAAGTAATACTTCAAATATTTTGGCTGATTATAATAATCTTTATAATAGACCTGATGTATATACAAAAACTGAAATTGATATTAATAATTATACAAAAACTCAAACTGATAATACTTTTACTTCATTAACTCAAAGTAATCTTTTATATCTTACTTTAAAAAATGATATTACTAATACAAATAATAATAATAAATGGATTGTTAATGGTAATAATCTTTATACTTTAGATTATAATATTGGTATTGGTAAAAATATTCCTAATTATAAAGTTGATATTAATGGTTCTTTAAGTTCTACTGATTATAGATTTAATGATAAACAATTATTTTCTTTATTACCTGCTGATAGTCCTATATTTAATAGTGCTATATCTACTCAAATATCTCCTACTCAATATTATGTTTCTTATACTCAAAATGATAGTATGATTATTAATAAACCTTATACTGTTGATATTCTTATTGTTGGTGCTGGTGGAAGAGGTGGAGGTTCTTATTATGGTGGTGGTGGTGGTGCTGGTGAAGTTATATATATACCTAATTATACTTTAAATACTGGAATTTATAATATAAAAGTTGGTATTGATAGTTCCACTATTACTGATAGAATTTCTAAATTAACTTTTCAACCTACATTAACAGATTTAATTACTGCTAATGGTGGCGGTGATGGTGGTTTAAATTTATTCTTAACATCCACTACAACAGGAATAATTATAGGTGTAAAATGTTCTATTAAATATAATGATGAAAGTTTTACTGATTTAAATCCTTCTACTTATAATATTACTTTTAGTAATGGTTCTATTACTTTATTAAATATCATAAATTCTACTTCTATTGTTGATAAATCTTATCCTAATATTAAAGATACATCTCAAGTTATTATCAATCCTACAGCATGGTATAAATTTGATGATAGCACCAATAGAGGTTTAGATAGTATGGGTGTTGCTAATATGACAAATAATAATTCAGTTTCTACTACTACAGGATTAAGAGGAGGACTTCAAGCTGTTTTTAATGGAACAAATCAATATTTATCTACAACTACTTTTCCAAATATAAATGCTAAATCTTTTTCATTTACTTTTTGGTGTAAATGCACTGCTACTACAACACAAACAAGAACTATTTTTGGTTATAATGCTGGTGTTTCAATTTCAACAAGAACAGGTTTTATGCTTTATATGGGTGCTGGTAATCAATTTGTTATTCGTTTTGGTAATGATGATTTAGTTTATACATCGCCTTCAACATATCAAAATAGATTAGTATTTTTTACTATTACTTTTAATATTACTGGTTTCGTTCAAAAACTTTATGAAAATGGTGTTGAAGTTGCTACAAGAACTGCTGGTGGTGGTTTAAATTTATCTACTCCAGGTTCTATGGCGATTGGTAGAAGAAATTTTAATAGCACACAAGAATATTTTGGTGGTGAAATTGATGATTTTAGAATTTATAATAATAGAGTATTAACTGTTGATGAAATTAATGAAATTTATAAAGGTAGAGTAAATTTATATAATCAAGTTAATAGTGGTGGTTCTGGTGGTGGTGGTGGTGGTGGTAATATAACAACATCATTTAATCAAAATGGAGCTATTGCTGGAACACCTTTTAATGCTACTTATTCAAAATTAACTGCTGGTGCTAATGGTATTTCTACTAATGGTGGTAATGGTGGAAGTGCTTTAGTAAGTGGAAGATATACAGACCCAATATCAGGAATACTAGTTGGTGCTGGCGGAACAGGTGCTACTAATTCTTCAACACCTATAACAAAAACAAATTATGGAGATGGTGGTGATGGTAATGGTGGTTTAGGAAGACAAGGTATAGTAATTATAAAATTTACTGGTGATGTTATAACAAAGTTTTTAGAATATACTGATTATACTAAATTATTTAATAAACCAACTTTACTTACTAAAGAAGAAACTTCAAATATTTTTACGACGAGTAATGTAGTTGAAAATACATCAAATTTTTTAGTTAATTATAATAATCTTATTAATAAACCTGATGTTTATACAAAGACAGAAATAGATAATAATATTTATACTAAAACTCAAATTGATAATAATTTTTATAATAAAACTCAAATTGATAATAATATTTATACAAAAACTCAAAGTGATACAAATTATTATACTAAAGCAAATGTATATACTAAAACTGAAAGTGATAATAATTATTATAATAAAAGTTTAGTATATACTAAAACTGAAAGTGATAATAATTATTATAATAAAAGTTTAGTATATACAAAAACTCAAAGTGATACAAATTATTATACTAAAGCAAATGTATATACAAAAACTGAAAGTGATAATAATTATTATAATAAATCTCAAATTGATACTTTCAATAATTATAGACCTATGACATCAAATATCACTCAAAAATTAACTGGTTCTATCCTTTCTCTTACATTAGTTAGTGGTGGTAGTGGATATGCCTCTTTTTTAACCAATCAACCTTTAACTTTTACTGGTGGTGGTGGACAAAATGCGTCTGGAACTTATAATACTAATGGTTCAGGCTCAGTAAGTAGTATTACATTAACAGATGGAGGTATTTTATATACATCAACAGCCGTTCAAGTAAAAGCAGGAACAGGAAATGCCGTTATTTCAGCTACTATGGAATATTTTGATTTTCATAATGTTTATTCTGCTTTAAATATAAATGGAAAACCTGACATAGTATATAAAAGGTGTGATTTAGCGTTTGGAACAAGAGACCCAACTGGAATTTCGTATCAAGAAGGTATTGATGGTTTAGCAGGAGCTTTAGGGACAAATGGATTTTGTGGTTTAAGAGTTAAAGATGAACGAATGTTTCTTATAGCAAACTCTAATTTAATATTGACGTCATTTGAAAATAATTATGTAGGAGCAAGAAAAAATATCTTTATTACTGCTAATACATCTAATATTGAATTGATGTGTAATAATGTAAATTCCCAAATATTAATGAAATCTAAAACAACTTTTGAAAAAGAAGTAATTTTTACTGGTGGTGTAAGTAAGAAAATACCAAAATATTTTACTACTAGTAGAATTGCTTCTTTTGATGGTATATCATGTTTAGCTTTTGATATAAATTTACAAACAAATGGAGTTAATACAACGACTATTTTGGGTTATGTATTTAGAGTTTTTAGAATAAGTTTTTTCTTTATAACAAAAGCACCAAGATTTCAATGGACGCCAAGAACTTTTGAAATTCATATGAGTAATTTTGATGGCAATTCAGTAAGTGCTTTTGATGGTTATTCAGCTTATAGTAGTTTAGATAAAAGTTATAACTATCAGTGGTTTTTATATCGTCAAAATTTTAGCCAAATAACCTTTTGTTGTCCTACTGCTTTATTTGGCACAACACATTTAGATGTTGGTTTTGTTTTAGAAGATTTATTGGCAATATAAATAATCTTTAATTTTATTAAAAAGAAATAATAAAATGAGTATTTTTACTCCTGATACATCGATTCAATTAACAGGTAATGCTACTAATGCTATAACTTATAATACAAAAGATAATCCTAATATTGCGTTTCATTCTTTTGCTGGTATTTATAATAGTGGTAATAATGTTATTAAGATTTTTACAAATAATATTGATGCTTTAACTATTGATAATAATCAAAAAGTTATTTGTAATGGTTCTTTAATTACTAATCTAGATTGGAATAAGATAGATGGAAAACCTACAAATTTTCAAACTACATGGTCTTTAGTTGATTCAAAACCATCTATCTTTCCAACAAATTGGGCTAATGTTGATGGTAAGCCAACTATCTTTGCTACTAATTGGGATAATGTTGCATCAAAACCATCTATCTTTCCAACTAATTGGGATAATGTAGCATCAAAACCAACTAATTTTCAAACTGATTGGGATACAACTGTTTTAAATAAACCTTTAATATTTACTCAAGCACAAACCTCAAATATTTTTACGACGAGTAATGTAATTCAAAATCTTCAAGATTTTATTCCTTATTCAAAATTGGCTGGAAGACCATCATTAGCTACTGTTGCTACATCAGGACTTTATAATGATTTAAGTGGAAGACCTACATTGGCTACTGTTGCTACATCAGGATTATTTAATGATTTAAGTGGAAGACCTTCAGTATATCCTACTGATTGGACTAATGTTGCTTCTAAACCAACTAATTTTCAAAGTGATTGGACTTCTACTGTTATTAATAAACCATCTTTAGCAACTGTTGCTACTTCAGGACTTTATAGTGATTTATCTGGAAAACCAGACATCTTCACAAAAACTGAAATGTCAAATATCTTTATTACAAGTAATGTTTTATCAAATACATCAAATACATTATATAATAATGTTAATACAACAAACTTTTTTACAAAAACTGAAATGTCAAATATCTTTATTACAAGTAATGTTTTAAGTAATACCTCAAATACTCTAGCTAATTATAATAATCTTTATAATAAACCTACCTTTAATAATTATTGGAGTATTAATTCTACCAGTGGATGGATGTATAATAATACAGCAACTCAAATCTCAATTAATGACAATTATGTATTTCCAGGTTATACTTTACAAGTTAAAGGTAAAGTATTTATTGAAGGCACAAGATTAAATTTAAGGTCTTATGTTATTGGTGGAGAGGTAATATCAATGTATTTTCAAGACCAACAAACTGGTGGTGGTGATTTCAATGGCATACAACTTACAAAAGGAGCAACTAATGATTTTTATATTTTAAATAATTTAGCAAAATCAATTTATTTTGGAACAAGTGGTTATTCAAGTATGTGTTTATCTTCTGCTGGTAATTTAGCACTGGGTTATAATAATTTAATTGCTAATGCCAGACTACATCTTAGTCCTAATAGTGCTAATGGTGAAGTTAAATTATTATTAAATGATGGTAATACTGGTTATGGAGCTAATAATGGATGTGCTATTATTAAACAAACAGATCAAAATATGAATATTATGAATTATCAAAATAATGATATTATTTTTTCAACGAATGGATTGGAAAGAATGCGTATTAATGCTAATGGTGTTGTAAATATACCTAACTTTAGTATCAGCACAAGTAATTTTGTTAATGCTTCTATTACGAATTTAACTAATACAAATGCTAATATTACAAATGCTACTATTACAAATGCTTCTCTAGCTAATATTACTAATGCTGTTGTATCAGGAAATTTAACATTGCCTTTTGATAATGGTATTAAAACAAGTGATGGTTTAACAAGACTTTATTGTTCTTCAAGTGGATTTACATTTATAAATGCTCTTACAAGTATAGATTTTTATACAAATAATTTAAATAAAACAATGACACTTAATCAATACGGACAATTATTAATTACTCCAGATACTTCTCTCACAACTCCACAAGGAATGTTGCATCTTCATAGAGGCGGAAATACTGGTGATGCAATAGTTAGATTAACAGATGGAATTTCAGGTTCAGGTGCTACGAATGGCGTTGTATTATGGAAAGAAACAAATAATAATTGTAGATTATGGAATTACCAAAATGCTAATTTAATTTTTGGAACAAATAATACTGAAAGAGCAAAGATTTTAAGTTCAGGTGGTTTTTCAGTTAATGATAATATAACTATTGGTGATACAAATTCTTATGGTAAAATAACAATAAAAGCAACAACAGATGTTAATTCAGGTTTATGTATTAATGCCAGTTCTACTGCTACTGATGTTAATACATTAAAAATAGTTCCATGGAATTCATCTGGAGCATATGGTTATAGATTTAGAATTACTAATCAAAATACTGCTGTAGATACTAATTGTTTAATGATTAATGGTAATGGTAATCTTTGGATTCCAACATCTTTGGATGTTGATGGTGAATTAATTATTACAGGAGAATTTCGTCCTAATGTTGGTAAATGGCATAGGACAAGATTGGACGATAAAAATAGATTTTATTTCGTTTCAAGTGGTAAAACTATTTATGGTTCTGGTGATGGTAATTTTGAATGGCAATCAACATTAGGTTCAACGATGATGATGCTTAGTGATGTAGGATTTTTGGGTATTGGTGCTAATGTTCCTCAATATAAATTAGAAGTTGGTTCATCAGCAGGAACAACTACTGGAATTAGAGCATTTAGTTATTTCAATGCTAGTTCAGGATTTGTTAATAATAATAATTCTTCATTTAATGATGTTATGGCGAAAGTTAATGGAAGTTTATGGGCGACATCCTGGATTGCTTCCAGTTGTGATATACGAATTAAAAAAGAAATAGAAGATATTAATGATGATGATGCTTTACAAAAGATTTTAATGATTAAACCTAAGAAATATAAATATATAGATGAAGTTAAGAATGGTAATAAAAAAATTTATGGTTTTATAGCACAAGATTTAAAAGAAGTATTACCAGAAGCAGTTCAAATTAATGATAATAAAGAAATTATACCAAATATTTATAAAGTTTTTAATATTGAGAATGATATTATTACTACTGATGAAGATTTAAGAGACAAATTAAAAGTTAATGATATAATTGAAATTGTTTATGAAAAAAAAGAAGGAACGAAAGAAGTGAGTATTAATACAACTATTTTAGAAATTACTGATACATATATTAAAGTTGATTTAAAAGAAACTGAAAAATCAACTGAGAAAACAAAAGTATTTTTATATGGAAAAGAAGTTAATGATTTCCATACTATTTCAAAAGAATATATATTTACCTTAAATGTTTGTGCTACTCAAGAATTATATCGTATCATAAAAGAACAACAATCTATTATTAATGATTTAAAGAACAGAATTGAAATTTTAGAAAATAAAAATTAATAATAAAAAGAATAAAAATTATGACAGAAACTTTTAATAAAATTATTCCATCAAATAGAAGTGGTAAGAAATATATGATTGTTTTAAGAAAAAATGGTAAAAAAATAAAGACTATTCATTTTGGAGCAAGTGGATATCAACATTATACATCAGGACATTTAGATGAGGAAAGAAGAAAAAGATATGTTGAAAGACATAAAAATAATGAAAATTTTAATGATGAAAAAACTGCAGGATTTTATGCTTATCATATATTATGGCGATTTAAAAGTTTAAATGAAGCAAAAAGTTGGCTCTCTACTCATTTGAAATCAAAAGGTTATTCTTAAGTTTTTGTTTTTGTTTTTTTAAATTATAACATATTTTCTTATCATCTCTTAATTGTATATGAGGATTTAGTTCTTTATAATTATGTTTTTCTCTTATATCATTTCTATCACCATAAACATTTAAAGATGGTTTTAATAATTCTATTATTTCTTTTTCTTTTGCTTCTAATTCATATTTACAGGAACAAGGAAAATTTTGATATAATTCAATATACCAATTTTTAATATCATTTGTATCTCTCATTTTTTTATAAAGATAATAATTACGACTATAATAATTACGTTTATGTTGTTGTAATCTTTTATTTAATTGTTGAGTGGAACAGCCAACATAAAATAAAGTATCATCATTTCTATATTTTAAAAGATAGATTTTACCATTATTATAATCAATCATTTTTAATAATTGTAAAAAAAATAAATATAAACAATATATCGCATTTTAAAATATTATTTTATATTTTATTTAAGTATATATGGAAGTAAATTATAATAATCATACCACCAGAGAATTGCTATTATCAAAAATACAACAAACATCTCCAACATATCTACCGACATTTATTTATAATAAAGAAAATCTTTTTATTGATATTGATACATCCGCTCTTAATTCAGTTTCGTTAAAAAAACTTAAAGAAGGAAAATATTTGACGAAAAATAAAAGTGATAAGGATACAGTAAGTTTTGTAAGTTTTGTAATAAATAATTTACCTAGTTTCAATAAATATAAAGATAATGATAATATTAATTTTATTTTAAATAATAATAATGATTTTATGATTGAATTACTTTATTATTCTATCTTTAAACCTCTATCTATTGTATCTTTCTATAAAAGAATTGTATCTTTTTTACGTATTCTTTATATAGCTTTGGATGGTAATAAGAATGATGATTATAGATTCTATAGTAATATTCTTAAACATCTATCTTTAAAGATACAAGAAGATAATGATAAACAAGAATTAAATAAACAAGAACAAGAGACTTTTGTTGATTTTCAAATTGTTCTTAATAAACAAAAAGAATTATTACAAAAATTTAATAATAACAAAACTTATAAAAATAATCAAGACTTATTACTAATATCAATTTATTCTTTAATTCCTCCTAATAGAAAAGAAATTACTGAATTGATTTATATTACTCATATTGATGATGATGATAAAGTTAATGATTTTATTTATATTGATAAAGATAATAATGATGTTAAATTTATTTTAAATAAAATGAAAAAAAAACATCAAGCTATTGTTATTGATATTACTAAAGAAAATAAAGATTTGGCTGATATGATTATTGAAAGTTTTGATTTATTTGAAAGACCTTATTTATTTACTGATTATAGTGATAGAAATAAAATAGTTAATTATAGTTTAATATATGCTAGATTTAGAAATATCTTTAAAGATATTGATAAAAGAATATCTATTAATTCTTTAAGAAGTTCTTATTTAAGTTATTTATATAAACAAGGAGGATTTACTATTGCTAAAAAGAAAGAAATTGCCAATAAAATGAGAACATCTACTATTATTATTGATGGTAATTATGTTAAGATGATTTAATAAAAATATTTTTATTTTTTTATTTATTTTTAATAAGTGTAATTAATGCCTAAATTATTGAAAACTAATACAATCGTAAAAAAACATTTGTTTTAATTTAATAATAAAAGAAAAAAAAAATGATTATCTTTTTATTTTTTTTATTATCACCATATATAACAATATGACTATGACTATTGCTGATATTAATGATTTCTTTAATCAATTGAATATTAGATTGGCTGATGAAAATCTTACCATAGATGAAAAAAATCGCATGATGAATGATGCTATGATTGAATATGAAAATTTAAGATTAAGTGTTTTCGGTGTTAATAATGTTATTCTTACACCTGCTATTGATGATGATGATGATGATGATATCACTCTTTATAATGCCCGTGTTGATAGATGGAATTGGTTTCAGGATAATGATGATGATGTATGTAGTGATTATGATACTGATGATGAAGAATCTGCCATTGGTTTCTTTGATGATTATTAAAATCGTAAAAAAAACCTTTAATTAGAATAAAGAATATGTTTTGTTTTTCTTTTATATATTTGATATGTCTTATCATATTCTATTAAGATATTCCAATCTTTAAATATCATTTCTATCTTATCTATTTTTTCTATTATAAAATATATTTTGGCTTTATCATTCTTTATATCATTTATATTATCATAAACATTTAAACTACAAATATTTTTATCATAATAATTATTCCAACTATCTATATATGGTGGATCAAATAATATTATTGATTCTTTATCATCTTTATGACGATTATAACAATCTTTCCAATCATCATTAGTTATATAAACATTAGGTGATTTTAAAAATTCTTCAAATTTATATTGTTTTTTTGTTGCTTTATAATCTTTATTCAAATTATGGCAACTGTTCCTTAATGTATTACATCCTGAACGATATGACAATTTAAGTATGATAAAAAATTTATATGTTTCATTATCTGTTATATAATCTTTATAAAGTTTTTTATATTTATCTATTGTTAATGGTTTTTCTATAAGTTTATTTATATTATCCAGTAAGAAATCAGTTCCATTCGTTTTTATTATATCATGATATTTTATTATTTTCTCATCCAAATCATTTAAATAATAATTAAATTTATTTCCATGTTCCAACCATATATTAAATGACATAGCACAACTACCACAAAAAGGTTCTATTATATTTTTTTTATTATCATAATCAATATAATCTTTAAAAATTTTAAACTCTGTTCTTTTATTCCCAGCCCATGGCATAAATAAATGCGACATATATATATATATATATATTATTTTAAAAATTGATTTTTTTTATTTAAGAATTAATTATATAAAATTATTTAACGAAATGCCCACCAAAGAGTATTGGCAGATTATTAAGAATGATGAAACACGATATACTAAGGAAAAAGAAAGAGTATGTAATATCTTAAATGATAAATATCATAATGATGAAAATTATAGACAACAAAGAAAAGAAAAAGCATTAGCTTATTATTATAAAAAGAAAAATGAAAGAAATAGAACAGTAGAAACAAATGATAATGATTAATGATATAATAAAATATTTTTATAAAGTTTCATATAATACCAATATCTATCCTGAATTATATTATTATAATTTATTTTTTTATTTATTTCCAATTCCCACAAAGGATATAACATTCTTTTTCTATAATTTATTATTGACATATTTATATATTTTCATTCGTTCCTTTAAATTATATCTATATAAATACTTTTATGTTTTCGGCACATTTTTTAATTTACAAGCAAAAAATGTGCCGAAAAAATGCTTTGGGCACAAACACATTTATTTTCATTTCAAAAAAAAAAAAATCAAAAATTTCCATGAACTGGAGACCCATTGGCACTAAGGCAAACTGAATCTCACGTTTTTGCTCTGTTAAAATAAAAATCATTACTAACAATTATAAATCATCATCATGATTATCATCATTATCATCATCATCATCATCATCAATAAAACCATCATCAATCATTTCCAAATCTTCCAAATTATTTATTTTTTCCATCTGGGTTTCAAAATCAAGTTTAATAATCTTAAATACTTTACATCTTTTTCTATCAATATGTGTAATAATACCATATTTATTATCATCAGTAAGTTTAGCTTCAAATTGACTATAAGTAAATTGTTCATATTTAAATTTAGCACACCAAGATTTATATTTTTCATATAAATCAACACATTTTATAGTTGTATATACTTCCTGCCTATATTTACGATATTTAAGGATTTCTTTATTATTAACAATTGAACTAAGATATGTAATTGGATTTGGTAAATTGATTTTTTGTAATTTCTTATAAATAGCAGTTTTAGGACGAGTTATTTGAAAATCATAATCATCAGGACAATTAATTTCTTCAATAAGATAATGATATAAAGAACTTAAAACTTTTTCATTTTTAACATCATCAATAAGAGGATTAAAATAATCCATATTACCACAATATTCATTATTACAATTTAACCATACAAATCTTCTATCAGTAATAGAAATATTCATAATATTGAAATTATTAGTGCTTCCAATAAAATTATTATAATTCCTTAAAGTTGTGGCATCCACGCCTTTCTTTTCTATATTTATTTTATCAGCTGTTATAACATCTTTAATAACATCAACGCAACTTCTTAAAGCATTTGTTCCTTCGTTAATAATTGTTAATACTCTATTCTGTAATAATGAATTAAAATTATTAAATAATTGTTTTTCAGGACATGATGAGGCTATAGCATAATCATCACCAATAAGACCATAAGCAATCATATCAAGTATAATATTTTTACCACAACCTTCTAAACCTCTTATCATAGGAAATACATTAGTTTTTCTACCTTTAAGAATAGCACTAAAATATTTAAGAAACCAATCATAACAATATTCATCTTTATTACAAAGGACATTTTTAATATGATGAAGAACTTTTTCAATTAGACTATAATCTTTATTTACTGGTAAAGATTGAACACGAAAACCTCGAAACATATTAAAATATCTATCTTTCATTGTATCATCCAATTCATATGGCTGAAATATTAATCTATCAACTTTTCTTTTATCACAATCACTCCACCAATCACTTTTTATGCTAACAATACTTATTTTTTGTTTTATAATATTTTCTTTTTTATCTTTTTTATCTTTTACATATTTAATATAATGATATTTTTCATTATCAATATAAGAATGTATTAATTGCCTTTCAGTTTTAATATAGAAAGATTCTGGTTTATGAATATCTCTATTATCATTTAATTGAATATATAATACATCATCATTGATTTTAATGATTTCTTTTTCAAATTCTTCTTTTATTTTCTTATAAGTTTTATTAAAAGTTTCATCATAATATTCTGGTTTATCTTCTTTAAGACAAGTATGAATTAAATAAGAATATCCATATTGACATTTTTCTCTTTCCATCTGTTTTTTATAATTATTATCAAACCAATCATCAATATCTTTTTCATCATATTTTTTAGGACACATTTCACTAAACATATGAATTAAATCATTACAACCTCTTCTTCCTATTTTACTTTTTTTACAAGCACCAATAATAGCAAAACATACATAAAGCCAATCATTATATTCATCAGCTCTTTTAACACTTAATTGATTAATAATATCTTTAATAAAATCAATAGATTTAGATGAATATTTATCATCATCATCAATATCTTTTAAAATTTTATCATATTTAATTGTTGGTTCATTATCATTAGGTTTTTTTACGATTGGTGGTATATCATATTTTTCATCATAATCTTCATAATCTTCTTCAATATAAGAAGCACAACAATCAAATATATTATCAGTATTACCTAAAATTAATTTAGGAACATCATAAACATCAAATTGTTTATTTTCACTTTTAAATTTTTGACTAGTTAAAGGTAATAATAATACTCTGGAATCACTATAAATTGTCATATCAAATCCATAATCTTTTAATTTATCTTTTAATCCTTTTTTAATCATCAACAAATATACTCTATTTAAATTACAACGAACACCTTTTACATAAAAACGATAAGAATATTTAATACCTTTATTATTATATTCACGAGATGGTCTATAACACCATTTAACTTCTTTTCCAGGATACATTATATTAATTTGTTCAATACAATAATTAATATCTATATCTTCATGATATCTATCAACATCAAATACTGGTTTAATTTGTTTAATTTTTTTACTTCCTATCATTTCAGTAAGAAATTTACAATCTTTTATTTGTTTTTTTAAATCTTTTTTATTATCACAATAGGATATAGAATGACCTACCTTTGATGGATTTACTATTGCGACGGTTTTAAACATTCTTATAATTATATAATTCTTATTTTTTTAAATCATTTTTTTTTACGATTGATTAAATAAAAATAAAATCTTAAGCAGGAGTTTCTATAGGATTTTCTATAGGTGTTTCTATAGGATTTTCTATAGGATTTTCAATAGTAATTTCTTCTTTACAATATTGAAAAGTTCTTTTATCATTTTCTTCAATTTCTTTAGTAATTTCTTTTGTATTTTGAATTAATTCAGCAAGTTTTTTATTGACATTTACAAATTCCTCATTACTATCATCAGGTTTAGGAAGACCTCCAACTTCATACATAAGATATGACCCAACAGCAAATTGAAGTAATGTAGTATCAACATTAGGAAATTGTTTTTTAGCATCACATAAAAGATTATAAAACTCATCTAAATTAAATTCTTTATATTTCATTTGATTACTATCATTACTATCATTAATAATAGGTTCTTTGATTTCGACAGTTTCCATTATACTTAATAATAAGAAAATATTTTTTTATTTTTATTCACTATTAATAATAAAGGACACGGAATTATAATGATTTCTACTAAAAAAATTAAGGATTTAAAATCTTATTCTATAAAAGTTCATAAAAAAGCTGAGCCTCGTTGTAAAAATGAAGCTTTACCATCATTTTTTCATAATGCTTTATTTATTGGAATCACTGGTTCTGGTAAGAGTTATTCTATGATTAAATTATTAAAAATGTATGAAAAAGAAGGAATAATAGATGATGAAAATGAATTATGTGATATTCGTTATATCTTAATATCACCAACAAGTAAATCAAGTGCCAATAGTGTATTTCAATTATTAAAAATAGAAGATGATGATTTAATTGATGATTTTTCATTTGAAGCCTTAGAAGATAAAGTAAATGAATTAATAGAAGAAAATAAAATGATAAGTGAATGGAATATATATGTTAAAGCATATCATAAATTAAATAAGACTCAAGAAATTGATAGTTTAACAGATGAGGAATTAGAAATGTTAGATAAATATGGAATGGATAGTGATGATATTCCTCGACGTAAAAAAACTAAAATATACTTTTTGATAGTGGATGATATGATAAGCACACCATTATTTTCAAGAAGTGGTAAAAACAAATTTAACAATTTAATTATTTTATGCCGTCATTATGGTATTAATATTTATATGACATCGCAACATTTAAAATCAGTTCCACCATTAGTAAGAAGTAATTGTAAGATATATGCCATATTTAAAGCAAATAATTTTAAGAAAGTATTAGAAGGTGTATATGAAGAGGTATCAGGACTCTTAGAATTGGATGATTTTATAAATATGTATCAAACCGCGACTAATGATTTACATTCACATTTAACAATAATAAATGATAAGAAAATGAAAGACGCTTATAAATATAGAATGAATTGGAATGATTATTTTGTAATATCAAAAAATAAAAATACTGATGAAAAAATAAAAATTATTAATTAATAAATAAGAAACGATAAAGATGACTATTAACGTCAATAAAAATAAAGATACAAATACCAATGTTAATACTGATGATGATAAAATTAATAATAATATCAATATTAAAATTGATTTAGGTGATTTAAAGAAGAAAAAAATAAATCGTAAAAAAAGAAAAACACCAATAAAAGAATCTATTCCTCAACAACAAGCTCAATCATTTTCAAAACAAGCCAATAGAGAATTAAATAAAGGATTAAATTATATACCGTCATCTTCTTCTTTACCAACTATACAAGAATTAACATCAATTTTAAAATTTAGACCTTATATTGAAAGTTTAGGAACAACTGCTCCTATGTTGCCTTATGGTTCTGGTATTCCTGTTCCTTCTATTACCACTGGTGTTGCTCCACCTATAACACCAGCACCAATAACACCAGCACCTATAACACCAGCACCAGCACCTATAACACCAGCACCAGCACCTATAGCACCACCTGTAGCACCACCAACAGTTGTTTCACCAGCGACAAGTGCAGCACCAGTAGTAGCTGGAAGACCACCATTAGCACCTTTAACAATACCACCAACAGGATTAGCACCAATAAGACCTATTGTTTCACGACCGACAAGCGGAAGAACATCTTATTCTAGACCAGCAACACCATCATCAGGAGCTGCTGCTTCAACAAGAAGTGTTGCTGGTGCTGGTAGTGAAAGCAGTTTAGCAACATTAAGTTCTATTGCTTCATCAATGCCAATGACTCCAGGAGGCACAGTGGATACAGAGAAATTTAAAAGAGATTATATACAAAATTTAGTAATAGGTGTAGGTAAAGGTGTATCAGTAGATGAAATACAAACCCAATTAAAAGAATATAATGATATATTTTTAGATGTAGAGGCAGGAGAAAGACCAATAACATTAAGTGAAATATATAAAAGAGCAACAAGAGAATTATCAACTGGTTTAACAACACCAACTGCTAGAGATTTAATGAGATTAGAAAGAGAAAGTGAAAGAGATATAGAATTAGCTGGTGTTTCAGCACCAGTTCCAACATTGGAAGAAGTATTAAGAGCTGTAGCACCATTAGAAAGAACTGAAGAACAAAGAATATTAGAATCAAGAAGATTAGAAGAAAGAAAATTAAGATTGGAAAGAGCAGGATTAACAGCACCATCTATATTACCACCTGAAGCAAGTCCATCAGTAAGTGCTGTATTGGAAATGGGAAAAACTGGTGGTTTAACAGGACGTTCAATATATAGTGAAAGCAGTGAAAGTGATGTATCAACAGGTGGTATATCAATTACACCAGCACCAGCACCAGCAACAACAACAGAAAAATCAAAAGCTAGGAGAATACCATTAGGACTTAAAGGTGGAGGAACAACAACAAAAACACCAAGATTAGAAGAATTAAGATTAAAAAGAGCAGCGGCAATAGCAGCACCAGCAGCAGGAACAACAGGAACAGGAATGGCAAAAACGAAAGGAGATAGTTAAAAATTCATATCACGATTAATAATTCTTCTTCTTAAAGATTTAGGTTTAAAATATTTTTTAAATAATTCAACAACATTATCATCAGGAAGATATTTACAAGTATGAAAATTAAAATAAACAGTTTTACTTATTTCAGCGATATGTATAACAATAGAAGATACTGATATACATTGAAAAATAGTATAACCACACAGATCATTTTCAATATTATAATGAGTATAAGGAAAATATTCAAATTGAGTATCACCGATTTTATTCATATTACCTAATATAACTAATTCATCAATAAATTTTTGTAGATATTCTTTATTATCAAGAAAATCACAATTACATTCTTTACCATCAATAACTAATTCTTCACCACCGAGGACTTTAGACATTTTATTATAATTATAATAAAAAAAATTATTATTCTTTTTTATGTTTTTTTTACGAATCATTGGAATCATTGGAATCATCAAGATATTTTTTAATTTCCTCATCAATATAATCAGCATTAATACTATTACCATTACTTAGATTATTATAAATAACATTAAATGTAATACAAGCATAGAAAGATTGTTTATTTTTAAAATGAAAATCATTGGAAACTTTATCTCTATAATCCATTAAAGCATCATAAATATCAACTTCAAAGTAATCAAGAATTGTTTTTAAATAATCAGTATCACAATCATTTAGATATAAATCAATAACCTCAAATTTAATTTCATCAATTTCATCAATATCATCACGACCATAAGCTTTAAATGTAGTAATAATATCTTCAGCTAAAGCATCATATTCTTCATCATCAAATTCTTTATCACAAATATATGGCGACATTATTTTTATTTATGATTTTATTATTCTAAAAAAGAATGTCATTTTTTTTCTGGGAATTCTTATGATTTTTGACTTTTCTAATGAATATTTTTTACTTAAAGAAAAAAAATGATTTTCTTTTTTACGAAAATTTAATTTATAAAAAACGATAAAAATGACTCATGTTAATGATAATGTTAAAGATGATTTAAAAGCTTTTAGCAAACATTATAGAATGATATTGAATTTTCCTGATAGTAAAGCATTAGTAAGATACCAATATAATATATTAAATGTAATATTTGCCGGTTTACCTGAAGAAGAACAAGAAAAATTAATTGAAGTAATGCTAGCACTGGATAAAAGAGTTCAGGATTAATAATTATTTTTATATTTAATAAAATTAAAGAAATAAAAATTAATGAATGATTTTATTAAAAAAGGTGAAATATCTCTTTTTGGTATTGATGATGAATTAAAAAATAATATTAATTCCATTTATACTACAAATATCAAATCAAGTAAATTTCCTTATATCACTTATTCCTCTAGTAATACTTACACTGCTAATTTTATAATTCCTGCTTCGCAAACTAGTAATACTGAAATTTTAGCTTCAGGTGTAAGAAATAATGTATCTGGTGTTTTTAATTATGACCTCAATTTTAATCTTACTCCTTATATCTATGGTAGCAATGCTACTATTGAATTTGATAGAGCAAGAATTTTTGTTAAAACTAACCCAGTTAAATTGGATACTGATTATGTTAATCTTCATAGAAATCCTTTTGTATGGTATAAATTTGAATCAACAGCAACTTTAGGTATTGACTCTATGAATAATCATAATCTTACTAATACTGATACTACTATTAATACAACTAACTTTAAAAGAGGAGCATCATCAGCTTCTTTTAATGGAACAACAAGTATATTACAAAAAACAAATGCTTTTAATTTTAATAATAAAAGTTTTTCTATTTGTTTATGGGTAAGAAAAGTTAATAATGGTAGGAATGATTACTTCTTTGAAATTGGCACTGGTAATACTGCCAATACTACTATTATGTTTGGTTATAGAGCTACTAATTTTTTAACTTTTAGTAATACTAATGATGATTTAGATAGTATAATAGCTTTACCTTTTGACGCTGGTAATTGGGTTCATTTAGCAATAACTTATGAAACTGGAACACGAAAAGCAATAATTTATAGAAATGCAGTTATAATAGGACAAAAGAATTTTACTGCTGAGTTTAATACAAATAATACAATAAATATTGGAAAATATGGAACAGGTTATTATTCTGGATTAATGAATGATTTTAGAATTTATGATTATGTTATAACACAACAAGAAGTTAATCTTCTTTATAATAATTTTTATTTAGATAGAAGTTATCCTATACTTAAAACTGCTGCTGGTGATATTATTAATCCAACCCACTGGTATAAATTTGATGATGGTGATTTAGGAAAAGATACTATGGGCACTATGAATTTATCACCAGTTAATAATCCTACTTTTAATCCTGATAATTATGCCAAAGGAAATGGTTCTGTTTATTTTTACAAACCTTCATTCCAATATATGATAGGAACAACTCCAATTAATTATAGTAATAGAAGTATCAGTGTATCTTTTTGGATGAGAAGAGATGGTATAACAATTGATAGTTTATGGAATATTGGAAGTGTAGGTGCACAAAGACAATGTATGTTTGGTGTTTATTATAATGACGCAATTTTATTTGGATTTTATCAAGATGATACTGGTGGAACAATAACTATGGGTGATAATCAAATATGGACTCATTTTGTTATGACATATCAAACTGGAACAGTAGCAGGAATAACAAGAAGAAGACGAATTTATAGAAATGGAGAATTGGCTTTCGATGGTAATGCTGCAGGTGAAACAACAGTTAATAATGTTTTTTGGATGGTTGGTTCGCCACTGTCCAATCCTTTAACTGGCTTTATGGATGACTTTAGAATTTATGCTGATAGAGAATTAACATTAGCACAAGTAAGAGAATTATATTTAGGAAGAGTAGAAATATTACAATCAAGAACAAATAAAGAATTTTATAGTGCCAATGATGGAATAAGATTTATTGATAATAGAATTGATAATAATACTTATATAACAACTGCAAGAAAAGAACCTTTTGTTAAATTAAATACAAAGAAATATTTATTTAGTTTAAATAATTCAATTAAACAATTAAGATTAACTGATAAAGCAAAACTGATAATAAAATCAATTTATATTCCAAATATCATATCAAAATCATTTTTACAATCAAAAGCAACAAATAATGTTATTTTAAAAATGAAAGGTATTAATAATAATATTTTTAATTCTGGTAATTCTGGCTATCCAGTGATTTTTTCAACGCCTCTTAAAGTTAAAACTGATGGCACAGGAACAAGATTTACTATTGGACTAAATCCTGACCTTTTAAATTTAGAAGATAAACCAAGAATACAGACAGATAATAATGGTATATTAATAACAAATCCTGATGAAAATAATTTATTTAATTATAATATAAATCAAGATTTTATTGATAATGGTTCTATAGAATTAGAATTAGTTTATGATATATCTACTGTTTTTCAAAATCATATTGATATGAATACTTATAATTATATTTACGAAACATTAGATTATAATACAGATAAAGATAGTTTAGAATCATTTAATATAAATTTTATAATAAAAGATATAGATAATGGTAATGAGATGGTATATGAAGAAAAACAGATATTAAATAAAATAAATATGTTATTATTAAAATAAGAAAAAGAAAAATGAATGAATATATTCAACGAGCAAAGATAACTCTTTTAGGTATCGATGATGAATTGAAAGATGATACAAATTCTATTTATACAACTGTATTAAATTCTACTTATTTTCCAGCACCTCAAGTAGATACAACTCAAGTAATAGATGGTGTATCTTTTACAACTAAAGCTGCTGGTTTTACATCAAGATTAAATACAAAAAAATATAGATTTACAATAAATAATCCAAATTTAAAGAATTTAGATATATCACAAAAAGCTAAATTAGTTATTGAAAGTATTTGTATTCCTAATGTTATATCACAATCTTTTTTACAATCTAAAGCAATTAATAATATTGTATTAAGAATGTTAAATATACCTAATCATAATCTTTTTGATAGTTCTAGTAAAGGTAAGAATTCTACTATTATTTTCTCATCTCCTGTTCTTTTAAATACTCAAGGTTATGGCACAACTTTTAATTCTGGTAATAATGCCAATCCTGATAATTTAACCTCAGCACAAAAACCAAGAATTAATTGTGATAATAATGGTATTCTTTATATCAATACATCACCATCAAATTTATATTCATATCCAATAACAACTGAATATTTGAAACACGGAGTATTTGAATTTGAATTGATTTTTGATATTGGCAATTGCTGGAAAAATAATGCCACTAATAATACTTATGAATATATACCACAAACTCTTAATTTAACCACTGATAAAGATGATTTAGAAGGATTAATGATATCATTTATAATAATGGATATAGCACCTGAAGATAAGATATATAATACAAAGAATTTATTAAATAAAATAAATCGTATTATTAATATAGATAAAACTTTAAGATAATGGAAAATCAAAGTGAAGTGATAGTATCTTTACCTGAAAAAACTAATATCTATATTAATAATATTAATTCTAAAGATAAACATACTGTTGAAGTATATATTCCTGATGGAATTATAAGTGTTAAACCAAATGAAGAATTATATATATCAGTTATCTCATTTAATACTTTTTATACTTTTTATCAAGTAATTGATGGTTATAATAATAATTTTAATGTATATCATCAAGGAACTAAATATTCTTTTTCATTACCTATAGGTAATATAAGTGTTGATGATATAATTGCTTATTTTACTTTAATAAAATCAACAGCTGAAATTAATATCACTTATGATAAAAAAACAAATAAATTTACATTTACAAAACAAAATCAAAATCATACAATTATATTAGAACCTATTAATTGCCATTCTATTTTAGGATTTAAATCAACTGAAACACAAATAGAAATACCATCACAATCATCACTTATATCATCAATACCTATTAATGTTATGAGTATAACAAATTTATATTTACATTTAGATGTAGGTTATGATTTAAGTATAAATGATAATAATTTAGATAATTTTAATGGTGTTGAAAGAGTAAAACCAAATAATATTATATGTTCTATTCCAGTTAAGAATTGTTATAATTCAATAATATCATATGAAAATTATGATGGTGGGACATCATTTAATTTTAAGACCAATCGTCAAGAAATAGTTCAATCACTATCAATAACAATAAAAGACCATAATAATAGAACAATTCCTGATTTTCCTGATTTTAATTTAATATTACAATTACATAAGAAATTAAAAGTAAATCCACATACATCATTATTAAGGAATATAAATGATAATATAACAAGAATATTATTATTATTTTCATCATTATTTACAAACGCACCATTAGAAGTATAACAAAACATCTTTTTCAATGATTTCAATTTTAAATTCTTTTATTTTTCTTTTATTTTTAAAAAACAAATCGTGTTTATTTTTATTATAATATTCTTTAGAATATTTTGCTTTAGCTTCTTTATGTTCCTGATAATAATCTTTTACATAATTTATAATATCTTCTTTATGTTCTTCATAATAATTATTCGGTTGTTTTCTTTGTTGTTCTTTTTTTTTTTACCTCAGCCTCCATTTTAACTTCAACATTTACCATTGGTTCTTTTTTAACTTCCTTAATTGCTTTCATATCAATTTTTACTTTAGGACGGGTAATTTCATCTACTTTCTTTTTATCAATAGATTCTTTATTTTTATGATACATTTCTTTACATTCTTCATTTTTCATGGCTTCACTATATTTCATTTCTTTTTTAGAAGCAAAATCTTTAACATGTTCAACCCAAGCAGATGGCATTTATATATTATTATATAATATAACATAATATTTTAATTTAATATAAAGACGCACTTATAAAAATTGAAAAATAAAATAATTTTCTTATATAATAAATAGATATAAACATTTAATGAGAACACAATATCCATCTGTGTTGCCAGTTCAAATTACAGAACGAATTAAGAATATTCAAGATATTTATAAAATTGCTAATGTTAAATTAACTCCTGTTAATAAATCTTATCCTTTAATTTCTACTGAAAGTCCACGCACTGAAATCTTCTTTCCTAGTGATAGTGTCCTTAACTTAGAAAATGCTATTTTAGAAGCTGATATTGTTTTTAATCATTTAGGAAATAGTGGAGGAACTGCTCCATCTACTTATGCCCGTCTTCGTTATCCTCCTCGTTATGGTTTAGCATCTCTTATTGAAGAAATTAATGTATATGTTAATGGCGTCCAAGCAGCTACAACTAAAAGATATAATTTTATTCATAATTGGATTAAAGATTGGCTTCATTCTTATGATGTTGAAATGAATGATGGCTTAAATACTGTTGAAGACCCATCAATCCTTTATACTTATCAATTTGATAGCACAGCAGCTAATTCAGGTAGAATTATTCCAAAACGAGGTTTTCCTGTTGGTGAAACTGGTGCTGGAGCTGCTGGACGATTTTTAGTTCCTGATATCAATCTTCGTCATAAAAATAAATATCATATGAATCTAAGCGATTCTATTGGTTTCTTTGGAGAAAGTTCAAGCAAAATCTTAAATACTGCTCTCTGGGGTGAAATTAAATTGGAAATTGTATGGACTTCACAAATTGCTGCCTGTATTGCTGGTAGCACTTCAGGAGCAGCAGTAGATAGTAGAGTAGGTGCTATTCCAGCTCAAACTGCTCTTAAAATACAACAAACTCTTAAAGCATATGGTAATAATGCCTCTTTTGCTACAGTTGGTGATACTGCTGATATGAACGCCGATGCAGCCAGAATTTCTAATTATGTAAGACGTCGTGCTATATTACAAAATACTACTCATCTATTTATGACTGGTGATACTGGAAATGCTGAAGGTGGAAGTTTCATTACTCACGCAACTGATGATACTTTTGGTAATATTACTACAGGTGCTATTGTTGCTGAAGCAAATCAATATGCCATTAGAGATATTGTTTTACATATTGAAGCTTTACAATTTAAGACTAGTGATTATTATGATGTTATGAACCGATTGGTAGATTCTGGTGCTTATAAATATCACTTTAAACGATATGTATTACAAACTGATGCTTCCACTGCTGGCACAACACGAACAATTGATTATCGTATGGTGGTTAATAGTGAGTGCCTTAATTATGTTATGGCATGTTTCCGTCCAGCAACACATACAACTGAAGCTAATCCTCTAAATACTCTTATATCACCTCAAGGAGCAGGTAATTTTGGAGCATATCAAGCAACATGGCAATCACAAGTTAATTCAGGATTACCATTTACTTTTAATCAATCTAAATTTTTCTGTAGAAATGGACTTAATGTATCTAGAATGGGATGGAAAGTAGATGAAACTTATTTTGAACCACGAACCCGTCAAGAAATGTATATTGACAATCTAAGACACTGGAAGAATTATAAGAATGGTGAATTAACAAAACCACACGCAGGAATGAAAAATTTATATGATTTTATGACCTGTTATTTTACTGGATTACTATCATTTGAAACTAAAAGTGATGATGATGTTAAATCAGTTTTCAATCTACGAGGACTTAATACTAATGGTAAGGCAATTGCTATATCATGCCAAACTGAATCAAGTGATGATAGATTTTCAAATCAAGCAGGTGTTAATACTGATGGTTTTAGTAATATTGAAATCGCACCAGCTGCTGGAGATATTCCTACTTTTGTAATCTGCACAACTGCCACTATTGAATTACAAGGACGTCGCAATATTGATATTAAATATTAAAAAATAAAAATAAAAATAAATAATTCTATAATGTTATTATAAAATAGAAATGAGTGGTGGTTTATTTGGATACACATCATTTTATAGTGAAACTCAAGATTTTAATTTTAATGAAGCACCTAAATATGGAGCAGGATATGGATTATTGAAATATGAAACAGAACCAAATTATAAAGATACAAAAGATATTAATGATAAATATGGATATTTATTACAACCTACAAAAATAATTGAAAATCCTGAAAATCTTAAACCTTTTACCATAAATGATATATCACGCACTTTAGACCCTACTTATGGTTTAAATGCTAGTTATTATAATGGATTAGTTGGTAAAGGTAATGATTTTTCATATGGAAGAGAATTATATATACCTCAAGCATATCCAGATCATTATTATAATACACAAAAATTCGCACCAATTTATAAAGCATTTAATTCACCATCATATCCAGCAACTTAAATAAATAAATTTTTTTTCTATTCTATATATAAAAATATGGAAAAATTTTCATGTGAATGTGGAGCTATCATTAATAAAAAGCAATTATCAACTCATAGAAAAACAAAGAAACATTTAAATTTTATAAATAAGAAAACATTGGATTTAACCAATAATCCTATTGATGAAAATGATGATGATGATAATGATTATGATAATGAGGAACAAGAGGAACGGGAACAAGAAGAAAATGATTATGAGGAACAAGAGGAAAGTGAAGAGGAATTAGTGGTGGATGAAGTGAAAAGAAAGAAGGATATAAAGGAAATGAGAAGAGAACATTTAAATAAAATAAGAGCGAAAGCTCATGAAGTAATTAAACAAAAGAAGATACAAAGAATCCAACAAAAGATAGATAAAGAGATGGAATTACAAACCAAAGCAAAACTATATGATGATATGTTAGAACAACAAAAGAAAGAGAAAGAAGAAAGAATAAGAAAAGAACAAGAGAATAAAGAGAAAGAGATGAAAAAGAAATTAACAGATTATGATAAGATATTAGAGGAGAATTTAAGATTAAAGGCACAACAGAATAAACAAGTTAATTTACAACAATATGCTCAATCAGCATTATTGGATGAAATAAAACAAGAAAGATTAAAGTTTTTATCAAGACAATTAGGAGTAATATTTTAAGATTGTTGTTTATTCTTTCTTTTTTCTTCATTATATTTTCTCATATATTCTCTCATATATTCTCTTTTCTTTTCTCTAGAAGCCACAGCTCTTTCTTCTTTTTTCGTCATTTCTTCTTTACGAACATAAATAATCTTACGACCAACTTTAGGTGTATTAGTGGTTTTAGGTTTTTCTTTAGGAATAGAATTAAGAATAGAAGAGAATATATCAGCGACCATATTACTACCTTTAAGTAAAGCAGTTTGTTTAGTTAAAGTTTGTTTTTGTTGAGCTTTCTTTTCTTTTTCCAAGATAGCCAATTCTCTTTCTTTTTGAAGATGACGTCTTTCTTTACGAGCTTCAGCTTCTTTTTTATTAAAGGCTTCTTTACCTAGTATTTCTTTCTGCCTTTCACGATAACGACGGACTCTTAAAGCATTCTTTTCTTTTGCTGTTAATGTATCCATTACTACTATATAATTATATTTTAATTTTAAAACTCATTTTTTTTTTATATCCTTTTTTTACGAACATAAAATTAAACATTAGATATAACTAAAGTAGCATTAGAGGATGATTCATAATCAAGTTTAAGACTATTAGGCAATTCTCTTTTACCACCAAAGATAGTAATGATTTTCTTTTTATAAGATGACAAATAACCATAAGAATTATCATTAGATATAGTATCATATTCATTAATAATATCATCAATAATTTTATCAGTAATATCAGTAGAATTATTAATAATACTTTCAATTTTATGACAAAGTTTATTATATTTAATATTAGAATTTTTATAAACACTTAATCTATCATTTAGTTTATATTGAGTTGATAGAGTTATTATAATTGTATTAAGACCATTTATTGATATATTAAACCATTTAAGAATATCATCTGCCATAGAACTACTATTAAGAATCGTTAAGAAACAACTACCAAGAATAGCAGGAAACATAACAACCATATTAATTTTATAAAAGAAATCATGATGATATTGACAAAGAATAGTATTGATATAACTCATATCCAAATATTTTTGTAATATAACATTTTTAATATTATTTTCAACCATACTTATTCTTTTATTATAGAATTTTTTTTTATTATATTAATATAATGAACCATTTTATTATTAGCTGGGGTGGAAATAAAAGAAGAGAATTTAAATATATTGAAAATCATCTATCTTTAGATAATAAAATTAATATTATTGAAACTTTCTGTGGTTCTAGTGCTATATCATTTAATATATGGTTGAAACATGGTAATAAGTTTAATTATTATTTAAATGATTTAGATAATGATTTATTTAAAATTTATGAAGTTATTAAAAATGATGATATAAATGAGTTATATGATAAACTTAATAGTATTATATCAATATCGAATACAAAAGAAACTTTTAAAGAAATGGTTAAAGTTTATAAAAATGATAATGATATTTATAAACGTATAGCTTTATTACAATTAGCATTTAGGAGTAATAGTTTAAGAGCTATTGATATTAAATCATTAAATAAAAATAATATTAAACCTACTAAACTAAAATCTTTATTTTTTGATTTTATTAAAAGTCCTAATGTTTTTATTACTAATGATGATTGGTATGATTGTTATAATCGTCATAAAGATGATAATCAATCATTATTTATATTTGACCCACCATATATAAATAGTGATAATATTGATTTTTATAAAAAAGAGTGTTGTAATCTTAGTATCTATGATAAATTAGATGAGATTAAGAATGATAAAGCCTCATGTATATTTATAATTGAAAAAATAGATAAAATTGAAGAATTATTTAAAAATTGGAATATCTTAACAGAATATGATAAGATATATGCCATAAAACAAAGAAAAACAAAACATATTGTTTATTCTAATTAAAGGTTTTATTATTTTTTTTATTTATTATAGTATAGTATAATATAATATAATGCCATGTTCTCAAAGCCATTTCTTAATTAAATGGTTTGGTAATAAAAGATTAGACTTTCCTTTCATTTATAAACATCTACCTTTAGATAATAAAATTAATATTATTGAACCTTTTTGTGGTTCATGTGCTATATCTTTTGGTTTGTGGTTAGAATATGGTGATAGATTCAATTATTATTTAAATGATATTGATGAAGACTTAATTAAATTTATTAACTATCAAAAAAATGAAGACCTAGATAATTTAATTTTAAAATTTAATCATGAAAAAAAACAATATAATTCAAAAGATGAATTTAAAATCTTATATAATAGTTGGTTAGAAGATAAATGTCCTTTTAAATATTTTATTCTAAGTAGACTTTCGATGTTTGGTTTAAATACACTCCATATATATGAAACTAATACTGGTAAAAAAAAAAATAAATTATTCGAAAGCACATCCAAAATTAATAAAAAACATAGAGTATTTCAAAGATTCTTAAGAAGTCCAAATGTTTTTATTTCTAATAATGATTGGTATGATTGTTATAATAAATATAAAGATGATACTAACTCTTTAATCTTATTTGACCCACCTTATATTGATAGCACGAATATTACTTATAAAAAAAATTCTAATCTACTTAATATTTATGATAAATTAAATGAGATTAAGAATGATAAAGCCTCATGTATATTTATAATTGAAAAAATAGATAAAATTAAAGAATTATTTAAAGATTGGAATATCTTAACAGAATATGATAAGATATATGCCGTAAAACAAAGAAAAACAAAACATATTGTTTATTCTAATTAAAGGTTTTTTTACGATTATAAATTATTCATCCTCATCATTATTCATCTCATCATCATCCTCATCATTATTCATCTCCTCATCATCCTCATCATCATCCTCATCATTATTCTTTTCCTCATCATCCTCATCATCCTCATCATCCTCATCATCGTCATCAGGTAATATATAACACATCGCTAAAGCAAAGAATGAAGACCCATTATATGGTATATATATCCAATCATAGTTATTAACTCTCATTTTCAATAAACAACAAATTCTTTTATCACAATATTTATTATATTCTTCCTCAGTGGTAGAAGAGTATTCGCATTCCAACATATCATAGTTATCAACTTCTTTTTGAATAATTTTGTTTTGCCTAACAGTATATTCTTCTTCAAAATGTTCTTTAAAATATTCTTCAAAATACTCTTTAGTAATATACATATCTTTAATAATAACATTATTCATTTTCATATATTTTTCATGTTTCTTTGTAAATAAATGCCTCTTATAGCTGCTCTTAAGCATCTGGCATCCACACTCACAAGTATATAATTTTCTAGACATATTGAATATGTATGATAAATAAAAAAATAAAAAGAAAATCATTTTTTTTCTGTAATAGATAAAAAATAATACAAAAGTATATCGGCACATTTCACATTTTACAAGCAAAAAATGTGCCGAAA
>Ga0129336_10000265_pt1 | contig 29423 bp, 24 predicted proteins | sample CPB6_02_DNA_FD_96878 | JGI IMG/M metagenome (GOLD analysis project Ga0129336, IMG submission 96878) | Freshwater to marine salinity gradient microbial communities from Chesapeake Bay, USA - CPBay_Sum_0.6_0.2_DNA | ecosystem: Environmental > Aquatic > Marine > Coastal | place: USA: Chesapeake...
CCGGCGTAGTTCGGTACGTCCTGCGTGGTCGCGCACGGCGTCTTCGTCGAGCGTCGCGAGCAACAGCCGTTGCCAACGCTCCACCATCAGCGCTCGATCGTCGAGCTGTATGGCGAGCATGTCCTGCACCGTCGCCGGACGATCGAGCGCGAGTAGACGATCGCGGATCTGTCGCTGTCTGGCGCCCTTGTCGTAATGCATGCCACCCGCAGCTTTTTCGTTGCCGAGCACCACCTCGAAGGGCCCCTCGACATGACGGGAATTCGCGCTCCAAATCCTGCCGATTTCCGGCTCGCGAATCACCGGCGTTTCGCCGGCGGTCAACCAATCGGTCGCCGGCGACGACGTCGAGGGACCGCTCGTCCGCGGAATGCGGCCGATCAAGGTCCAGGCGATGCGGCCACTGCGATCACCAACGACGAAATTTTGGTGGGGAATGCCAACCTGCGGCGCGATCGACAGCGCCGCATCGACGTCGGTGGCCCGCTGCAACTCGAGCGCGGCGAGCGTGGTCGCGCCCGGCTGCGTGATCACCCAACGCGCCATCCAGCAAGTACTCAAATCTTTGGAGCCGGCGGCAGGCGGATCGATGCGTATCACGACCCCGAGCGGCGAGTCGCGCACGACGAGCACCTCGGGTTCGCTGCCCGCGATCAACATCGATTCTCGATGGATGCGAAAAGACCTCTCGCCTTGCGCCGTCGTGTAGACATTCCTCGCGGGATCGCAATCGACCGGCTCCGTATCGCCCCAATCGCCGTAGCTGTTGGTGAAGGACCAGGCGATGCGGCCGTTGCTGCCGGCGACGAGGCCGGGCAGACCCGGCAAAGTCACGCCATTCGATGCACTCGTTTCGCTGGCCACTTGTAGACGCGCGCGATACCAAGTGGCCGGCACGCGCAAGCCGAGATGCATGTCGCCGGCGATCAGCGCCGCGCCGCTTCGAGTGTGTTGCCCGGCAACCGCCCAGGCATTGCTGCCCGGCAAGCCCTGCTCACGCGACCTGGCTGCGGGCGTCGTCGCGGCGACTGCCGACTCGACGCCGCTTTTGAAACTGCGCAGATCGATCAGGTCGGGCGCAGGCACGGAGGGTGCCGCATAAGGCGCGCCGCCATTCGCCGCCGCCTGATCGGCCAAGGTCTGGAAATTGGGCGCGTCCCATTCATCGCCGCGCGGGAACAGGAACTGCATCACGGTTGCGGCCTGCGTCGAGTCGGCCTCGTCACGACTCGCCGCCGCGACGCGTTGTTCGATACGGGTGGCGATCTCGTGCCGCGGAATGTCGTCGATGAGCGCCTGATACTGCAGGAACCACCACATGGAGTGGATCACGAGTACGGAATCCTCGGCGCGCCACGCCGCAGGGTTTTGTCTCAGCAGCAAATATTCCCAGGGCCGGACCTGCAAAGATTCGAGACCCGCGTTGACGCCCGCGGCATAGGCCATGATCCACGCCCGCTGCGCCGGCGTCGCCTCGGCGATGACGCGCCGCGCCACGGCCCGCAAGCGGAAAATCCGTGCGCGTCGATCCTGTTCGCCGACGCTCGCACCGAGCAATTCGGCAAGCTCGCCCGCAGCGAGGCGACGCGCGAGATCCATCTGGAAAAACCGATCCTGGGCATGGGCATAACCGAGGCCGTAGGCGACGTCGTCGTGATCGGCACCGCGCACCGTGACGACGCCATCGGCGTCGCGCTCGATCACGACGTCGGCTCGCGGACCCACCGCGGCGAGCGCCGCGCGCCCGTCGAGTTGCGGCAGCGAACCGCGCAGCAACCACCAGGCCGTGAGCATCGCGCCGAAGACGACGACGCCCAGGGCGATCCCTCCGACAATGAAAATTCTGCGCATCGGCGGGTTGCGCCTCAGGCGCGGTGCACCCGCAGAATCTGCATGGAGTTCGTACCTCCCTGCACACCACTCAAGTCACCCTTGGTGAGGATGACCTGATCACCTTCGTCGACGATTCGCAAATCGAGCAGCATGTCGAACACGCGCTGCGCGAGCGGTACGTCGTCGTTCGGCTGAACGTCGAACGAGACCGGGTAAACACCACGATACAAAGTCACGCGCCGTCGCGTACCCTCGTGTCGGGTGAAGGCGTAGATCGGGATGTCCGATCGCAGTCGCGACATCCACAGCGTCGTCGCGCCGCTCTCGGTCAAGGCGACGATGGCGCGCACGTTCAAATGATTCGCGGTGTACATCACCGCGTGCGCGATCGCTTCCTCGGTCTGCGTGAAAGTGATGTCCGAACGCTCGCGCGGACGACTCTGCGAAAGGTGGTACGTCTCCGCGCCCTGGATCACCTCGGCCATGGCGGCGACGGCCTTCACCGGATATTTGCCGGTGGCCGTCTCGGCCGAGAGCATCACGGCGTCGGTGCCATCGAGCACGGCGTTGGCGACGTCGCTGACTTCGGCGCGCGTCGGCACCGGGTTCTGGATCATCGACTCCATCATCTGCGTGGCGGTGATGGTGATGCGATTGCGCATCCTCGTTTCGTGGATGATGGTCTTCTGCAGACCCGTGAGTGCCGCGTGACCCATCTCGACGCCGAGATCGCCACGCGCGACCATGACCACGTCGGTGGCATCGATGATACCGGCCAACTGCGCCACCGCCTCGTGCCGCTCGATCTTGGCGACGAGTCGCGTGAAATTACCGCCCGCGGCCCGCAGCAACGCGCGCGCCTGGTGCAAATCTTCGGCATCGCGCACGAACGACAGCGCCACGTAGTCGATATGCTGCGCGGCGGCGAAGACGATGTCCTCGCGATCCTTGTCGGTCAACGCGGGAGCGGAGATGCCACCGCCCTTGCGATTGAGACCCTTGCGGTTCGACAGCTCGCCACCGGCGACCACGCGGGTCTCGATGCGCGTCCCCTGCACCGCAAGCACTTCGAGCACGATCAGACCGTCGTTGAGCAGCAGCGTATCGCCCGCCGCGACGTCGGCCACGAGTTCCTTGTAGGCGACGCCGACCTCGCGCTCGTTGCCGGACTTTTTATCGAGTGCCGTGTCGAGTGCAAAAGCCTGACCTTCGACGAGCTGCACCGCTCCCGCCACGAAGCTCTCGATGCGAATCTTCGGGCCCGAGAGATCGCCGAGCACCGCCACGTAGCGCCCCGTGCGGCGCATCGCCTCGCGCAACAGTTCGAGACGTCGCAGGTGATCTTGCTGCGTGCCGTGCGAAAAGTTGATGCGCGCCACGTCGAGCCCCGCGTGACACATCTCGATCAGCACATCCAACTCGTCGGTGGCCGGCCCGAGTGTCGCCACGATTTTGGTTCGACGCATCATTATTTTTCAGCTCTCGCTTCCAGCACCGCGACTGCGGGCAAAGTTTTACCCTCGACGAACTCGAGGAAGGCACCGCCGCCGGTGGAAATATAGGAGATCCCGCTCTCCACGCCATACTTCTCGATCGCCGCCAGCGTGTCGCCGCCGCCCGCCAAAGAAAAGGCCGGACTGCGGGCTATGGCGAGCGCGATGGCCCGCGTACCCTCACCGAACTGATCGAACTCGAACACCCCTACGGGGCCGTTCCAGAGAATGGTGCCCGCCGTCTGCAAGGAATCGGCGAGCATCGCCGCCGTGCGCGGCCCGATGTCGAGAATCAGTTCGCTCGCGCCGACCTCGGCAACCGGACGTACCGTCGCCCGCGCGGAGGAGGAAAACTCCGCGGCGACCACCACGTCGACCGGTAGTGGAATCTCCGCACCGCGCGCTTTGGCCTGATCGAGCAAACGCCGCGCAGTATCGAGCATCTCGGCCTCGTACAACGACTTGCCGACGGCCACGCCGGTCGCCGCCAAGAAGGTGTTGGCGATGCCGCCACCGACGATCAACTTGTCGACCTTGCCGAGCAGCGACTCGAGCACGGTGAGTTTGGTCGAGACCTTCGAGCCGGCGACGATGGCCACTAGGGGCCGCGCCGGTTTGGCGAGCGCGCGTTCGAGTGCTTCGAGTTCGCCGACGAGCAACGGCCCCGCACAGGCGACTGGCGCATGACGCGCGACGCCGTGCGTGCTCGCCTCGGCGCGGTGCGCCGTACCGAAGGCATCCATCACGAACACGTCGCAGAGCTTCGCCATGCGGCGCGACAAGGTCTCGTCGTCTTTCTTCTCGCCCTTGTTGAAGCGCACGTTCTCGCACAGCACCACTTCGCCCGGCTGGCACTCGACGCCATCCAACCAATCGGCGACGAGCGGTACCGCTTGCCCGAGCAACTCCTGCAGTCGCGCAGCCACCGGCGCCAGCGAGTTCTCGGCCGAAAACTCACCCTCCTTGGGACGGCCGAGATGCGAGAGCAGGATGACCCGCGCGCGCGCCGCAATCGCCGCGCGAATCGTCGGCAAGGCGGCACGGATGCGCGCATCGCTCGTGATCGCCCCGGCTTCCACCGGCACGTTCAGATCTTCGCGGATGAGCACCCGCTTGCCCGCAAGATCGAGATCGGCCATCCGCAACACATTCATCGACGACGACTCGCTCAAACCGCCTTCGCCCACGCAACCGTGGTGTCGAGCATGCGGTTCGAGAAACCCCACTCGTTGTCGTACCACGAACACACCTTGACGAGATTACCGCCGATGACTTTGGTCATCGTGGCGTCGTAGTTCGAGGAATGCGCGTCGTGGTTGTAATCGACCGAGACCAGCTGCTCTTCGGTGTAGGCCAGCACGCCCTTGAGCGGGCCGGCCGCGGCGGCCTTCATCAAAGAATTGATTTCGGCTACCGAAGTCGGCCTCTTCGGCGTGAAGGTCAGATCGACCAACGACACGTTGATGGTGGGCACGCGCACGGCGAAGCCGTCGAACTTGCCCTTGAGTTCGGGCAGCACCAGACCCACGGCAGCCGCGGCCCCGGTCTTGGTCGGAATCATCGACATGGTGGCCGAGCGCGCACGACGCAGATCGGAATGATAGACGTCGGTGAGCACCTGATCGTTGGTGTAGGCATGCACCGTCGTCATCAGCCCGCTCTCGATACCGATGTTCTCCTGCAATACTTTGGCCATGGGCGCGAGGCAATTGGTGGTGCAGGAAGCGTTGGAAATCACCGTGTACGAGGACTTCAGATTCTGGTGGTTGACGCCGTAGACGATGGTCGCATCGACGTCCTCGCCTCCCGGCGCGGAAATCACCACCTTCTTCGCGCCGCCCGCAAGATGCGCGCCAGCCTTCGCCTTGCTCGTGAAGAGCCCGGTGCACTCGAGAACGATGTCGACGCCCAGTTCGCCCCAGGGCAGCTTCGCGGGATCGCGCTGCGCGAGCACGCGGATACGATCACCGTTGACCACCATCGAGTCACCCTCGACGCTCACCTGGCCGGGAAAGCGGCCGTGCGCGGTATCGAAACGCGTCAGGTGGGCATTGGTGTTGGCGTCACCCAGATCGTTGATGGCGACGATCTGGATTTCTTTGGTACGCCCACTCTCGTAGAGCGCGCGCAACACGTTGCGCCCGATGCGACCGTAGCCATTGATGCCGACCTTGATTGCCATGATTCGCTGATCCTCTGTCGATGTCGTTTGTACAAAATTCGGACCGAATAACCTGCTGCGCTCACCCACGCGAGCACAGTGCGCCAGCACTCAGCCGGCCAAAACCTCGTCGATCGCCCGACCGATGTGCGCCGTCGTCAGCCCATAGTGCTCGAACAGCGCCGCCGCCTTGCCGGAAGCGCCGAAGCGATCGATGCCGAGCACACGACCCTCGCTGCCGACGTATTTCCACCAGCTCTGCGTCGCGGCAGCCTCGACCGCGATGCGCCGCACGACCGCCCGCGGCAGCACATGATCGCGCCAGGCGGCGTCCTGCGCATCGAAAACGTCGGTCGAGGGCATGGACACCAGCCGCACGCGCCGTCCCGCCGCGTTGGCGGCACGGACCGCCTCGGCGGCCGGCGCAACTTCGCTACCGGTGGCGATCACGATGGCCGCAGGCAGTTGCCCCGCCGCAAGCTCAGGCTCGATCAGCACGTAGCCGCCATTGGCGATGGCGGCCTGTTGCGCCGCGCTGCGCGTTTGCTGCGGCAGAGCCTGGCGCGTGAGTACGAGACAGCTCGGTCCGTGCTGGCGCTCGACGGCCGCGAGCCAGGCGACGCCGGTTTCCGCGGCATCGCAAGGACGCCAAACGCCGAGGTTCGGCATGGCGCGCAGACTCGCGAGGTGCTCAACCGGCTGATGCGTCGGTCCGTCTTCGCCAAGACCGATGGAGTCATGCGTGTACACGAGCAGCACGCGCTGATGCATCAGCGCGGCGAGACGCACCGCATTCCGCGCGTAATCCGAGAACACCAGGAAAGTACCGGCATAGGGAATGAACCCGCCATGCAGCGCGAGGCCGTTCATCATGGCGGTCATGGCGAACTCGCGCACGCCGTAATACACGTAGTTGCCCGAAACCTCGGCCGGCGTGACCGGCTTCGAGTCCTTGCGCAGGGTGTTCACGGAACCCGTGAGATCGGCCGAGCCGCCGAGCAATTCGGACATGCCCGGACCGATGGCGTTGAGCACGACCTGCGAGGACGCCCGCGTCGCTTGCGCCGCAGTGACGCCCGCGGCAGCCGCGAGCGCCGCATCGCGCAACTGCGGCCAGCGGGCCGGCAACTCGCCCTTCATGCGACGAGTGAACTCGGCCGCGAGCTCCGGAAATTCGCGCTGATATTTATTGAAGCGACGACGCCACGCCTTTTCGGCGCGGGCACCGCGCGGCCGCTGGTCCCAGGCGGCGCGTATTTCTTCGGGAATCACGAACGGTTCGTGCGCCCAGCCTAGTGCTGCACGCGTCGCCGCGATTTCTTCGACGCCGAGCGGCTCGCCATGCGTCGACTTCGTGCCCTGCTTGTTCGGCGCCCCGTAACCGATGACCGTGCGCGCGCAGATCAGGGTCGGTTGCTTGCGATTGGCGCGTGCGCGCTTCAGCGCTTTGGCGATGGCATCGCCGTCGTGTCCATCGACGTTGGCGATGACCTGCCAGCCGTAGGCGGCGAAGCGCTTGGCGGTATCGTCACCCATCCAATCTTTGACCTTGCCGTCGATGGAGATGCCGTTGTCGTCCCACACGCAGACGAGCTTGCCGAGACCGAGCGTACCGGCGAGCGAGGCCGCCTCGTGCGAGATGCCCTCCATGATGCAACCGTCGCCCAGGAAGACGTAGGTGTGATGGTCGACGATCTCGTGGCCCGGTCGGTTGAATTCGGCGGCGAGCAGCCGCACGGCGAGCGCCATGCCGACCGCGGTGGCGATGCCCTGCCCGAGCGGCCCGGTCGTGGTCTCGATGCCGACCGCGGGGTCGTGCTCGGGGTGCCCCGCGGTGCGCGAGCCGAGCTGGCGAAAGTCTTTGATGTCTTCGAGCGAGAGTGGATGGCCGGTCAGATGCAGCACGGAATAGAGCAGCATCGAGGCGTGGCCGTTCGAGAGCACGAAGCGGTCGCGATCCACCCAGCGCGGGTTGGCCGGGTTGTATTCCATGACCTCGCGCCAGAGCACCTCGGCGATGTCCGCCATGCCCATCGGGGCACCCGGGTGGCCGGAGGCGGCACGCTGCACCGCATCCATGGAGAGCGCGCGAACGGCGTTCGCGAGGAGGCGACGTGAGGACATGCGGTACCCGGTTTGTTTTCAGGAAACGGCAATTGTCCATCACCGCAGGCGGCTTTTTCAACGAAAAAGGGCCGCATCGACGCTGCAGCGCGGCGATTAATCGCTATAATCCGCGCCGTTTTTCGCTTGCGCTTCGCCCATTAATTTTTTTCGAGATCACCCATGGCCAACAACTACCTCTTCACCTCCGAGTCGGTCTCCGAAGGTCACCCGGACAAAGTCGCCGACCAGATCTCCGACGCCATCCTCGACGCCATCCTCGCCGAGGACAAGCGCTGTCGGGTGGCCGTCGAAACCCTGGTGAAGACCGGCGTCGCGATCGTGGCTGGCGAAGTCACGACCAATGCCTGGGTCGATATCGAGGCCATCGTCCGCAAGACCGTGCTCGGTATCGGCTACAACTCTTCCGAGATGGGCTTCGACGGTGCCTCCTGCGGCGTGCTCAACGTCATCGGCAAGCAGTCGGCCGACATCGCCCAAGGCGTCGATCGCAAGGACCCGCGCGAACAGGGCGCGGGCGACCAGGGCCTGATGTTCGGTTTCGCCACCAACGAAACCGACGTGCTGATGCCGGCGGCGATCACGCTCTCGCATCGCCTCGTCGAACGGCAGGCCAAGGTGCGCAAGCAAGGCAAATTGCCTTGGCTGCGCCCGGACGCCAAGAGCCAGGTCACGCTGCGCTACGAAAACGACCGTCCGGTCGCCATCGACGCGGTCGTGCTCTCGACCCAGCACAGCGACGACGTCTCGACCAAAAAGTTGCGCGAGGCCGTCCTCGAGGAAATCATCAAGCCGGTGCTGCCGAAGAAGTGGCTGCACAAGGGCACCAAGTTCCACATCAATCCGACCGGTCGCTTCGTCATCGGCGGGCCGGTGGGTGACTGCGGCCTGACCGGCCGCAAGATCATCGTCGACACCTACGGCGGCTTCGCGCGTCACGGCGGCGGCGCCTTCTCGGGCAAAGACCCCTCGAAGGTCGATCGCTCGGCCGCCTACGCGGCGCGCTACGTGGCCAAGAACATCGTGGCCGCCGGCCTGGCCGACCGCTGCGAAGTGCAGGTCTCGTACGCCATCGGCGTCGCCAAACCCACCTCCGTGATGGTCGAAACCTTCGGCACCGGCAAGGTCTCGCGCGAACAGCTCACGAGGCTGGTCGATCGCCATTTCGACCTCACGCCCTACGGCCTGCGCGAAATGCTCGACCTCGCCCGACCGATCTATCAGAAGACGGCCGCCTACGGGCACTTCGGCCGCAAGGACAACGACTTCAGCTGGGAGCGCACCGACAAAGCCGCTGCGCTCGCGGCCGACGCCGGGTTGCGCGGCAAGGGGCGTCGAAAGAAGGCATAATGCGCACCCCGTTCCGCGAGGGGCGCTGCAGCACCGGGTTGGCCGGTGCCAGGCTCGCGGGAAGGTCCGACAACGTCAACGGCGCCCGTCAATCTTCAACCAAAGATTAACGGAGTTTGCAATGAACGCTGTCGTCAAGCCCGCCAAGGGCGATTTCCACGTGGCCGACCTTTCGCTCGCCGATTGGGGACGCAAGGAAATTCGTATCGCCGAAACCGAAATGCCCGGCCTGATGGCCATCCGCGAAGAATTCGCACCCACCCAGCCGCTGCGCGGCGCGCGCATCACCGGCTCGCTGCACATGACCATCCAGACCGCCGTGCTCATCGAGACGTTGCAGGCACTCGGAGCGCAGGTGCGTTGGGCCTCGTGCAATATCTTCTCCACCCAGGATCACGCGGCTGCGGCGATCGCCGTCAACGGCACGCCGGTGTTCGCCTACAAGGGCGAGTCGCTCAAAGAATACTGGGACTTCACGCACCGCATCTTCGAGTGGGCCGACGGTGGCCACTCGAACATGATCCTCGACGATGGCGGTGACGCCACGCTGTTGCTGCACCTTGGCACCAAGGCAGAGACCGATCTCTCGGTGCTCACCAATCCGGGCAGCGAAGAGGAAGAGGTGCTGTTTGCCTCCATCAAAGAAACGCTGAAGCGTGATCCGAAGTGGTACTCCACCCGCCTCGCCAAAATCCGCGGTGTCACCGAAGAAACCACCACTGGCGTCAAGCGTCTCTACCAGATGGCCAAGGACGGCAACCTCGCCTTCCCGGCGATCAACGTCAACGACGCCGTCACCAAATCGAAATTCGACAACCTCTACGGTTGCCGCGAGTCGCTGGTCGATGCCATCAAGCGCGCCACCGACGTCATGATCGCCGGCAAGGTCGCCGTGGTCTGCGGCTATGGCGACGTGGGCAAGGGTTCGGCACAGGCGCTGCGCGCGCTCTCGGCGCAGGTGTGGGTCACCGAAGTGGACCCGATCTGCGCGCTGCAAGCCGCGATGGAAGGCTATCGCGTGGTCACCATGGAATACGCCGCCGACAAAGCCGACATCTTCGTCACCGCGACCGGCAACTTCCACGTCATCACCCACGATCACATGCGCGCCATGAAGGATCAGGCGATCGTCTGCAACATCGGGCACTTCGACAACGAAATCGACTGCGCCTCGCTCAAGCAGTACCAGTGGGAGAACATCAAGCCGCAGGTCGACCACGTGATCTTCCCGGACGGCAAGCGCATCACGCTGCTCGCCGAAGGCCGGCTCGTGAACCTCGGTTGTGGCACCGGTCACCCCTCCTACGTGATGTCCTCGTCGTTCGCCAACCAGACGATCGCGCAGATCGAACTCTGGGCGAACCACGACAAGTACCCGGTCGGCGTCTACGTGCTGCCCAAGCACCTCGACGAGAAAGTCGCACGGCTGCAGCTGAAGAAACTCGGCGCGCAGCTCACGGAGCTGTCGGATCAGCAGGCAAGCTACATCGGCGTGGCCAAGCAGGGTCCGTACAAGCCGGAAACCTACCGCTACTAAGATTCGGCCCACAGCGATTCGGCCGAGAGCGGTTTTTTCCTCTGACAACAGGGCGGTCATGGCGCTAGCATCAGCGTCATGGCCGCCCTGAATCTTTTACAGGTCACCGATACCCACCTCGTCGGCGACGCCGCGGGTCGACAGCGCGGCGTCGTCACGCTCGACGCCTTGCAAGCGGTGCTGCGCCGCGCGAGCGAAGACTCCCACGACGTGGTGCTACTCACCGGCGACGTCGTCCACGACGATCCCGAGGGCTACGACTGGGCGCGGCGCGAACTCTCGGCGCTCAGCAAACCGGTGCTTTGCATCCCGGGCAACCACGACGATCCCGACCTGCTTCGCGAGGCGCTCGCGGGCGAACCTTTCCGTCACTGCGGCCACCACGATTTTCGGGGCTGGCGCCTCGTGATGCTCGACTCGCATGTGCCGGGCGGCGCCGAGGGGCTGCTGCGGCCGAGCGAACTCGCGCGCCTCGAGATCGCTCTCGAAAGCGCCGGCGATCTTCACGTGCTCGTCGTGCTGCACCATCATCCGATCGAGTCCGGCAGCCGTTGGCTCGATACCGTCGGTTTGGTCAACGCCAAGGAGTTTCTCGACATCATCGATCGACATTCGCAGGTACGCGGAATTCTTTGGGGGCACGTGCACCAAAGCCACGATTCGCTGCGCCGTAACGCACACGGCGAATTGCGCCTGATGTCGACACCGTCGACCTGCGTACAGTTCTTGCCGAAATCGGACGACTTCGTGCTCGACACGCTGCCGCCTGGCTTTCGGACGCTGCAACTGTACGCCGACGGCCGCATCGACTCGCAGGTGCGGTGGTTGGGATGATCCGCAGGTACGCTGCGGCCACGTTGATCGCGCTCGGCTGCCTGCTCGGCCTGACGTCGATCGCGGCACCTGCCCCCACGAGCACGGCCGAGGCCGCACCCGCAGGTCTCGTGTGGCAGATCGACGGGCCCAAAGGCCGCGTCTACATCGCGGGCTCGATGCACCTACTGCGTCGCGATCGTCCCGCACTGCCGCCCGCCATAGAGGCTGCCTATCGCGAGGCAGAATCTTTGGTCATGGAGATCGATGCCGATGCCGTCGATGAGCAGCAGATGGCGGCGCTGATGCTGCGCACCGCGAGCTTTGCCGATGGCCGCTCACTGCCTCTCGTCACCGGCCCCGAACGGTGGCAGATCGTGCGTACCCTGCTCGCCAAGGCGCAGGTGCCGGAGCCCTTCGCCGCGAGTCTCGAGCCCTGGGGCGTGACCATCCTGCTGACCACGATCGAGTACGCGCGTTTGGGTTTCGACCCTGAGCTCGGCGTCGAGAAACAACTGCAGCAACGAGCCGCGCGCGACAAAAAAGACATCGGCGGCCTGGAGACGGCCGAGTTCCAGTTGAGCCTCCTCGATTCGCTGCCGCTCGACGAACAGCTGCAACTGCTCGACCTGACCTTGGCCGAACTCGATGACATGCCGTCGATGGTCGATGAGCTCTATGCCGCCTGGCGCAGCGGCGACGTGCGGCGACTCGATGAGTTCCTGCTCGAGGGTTATCGCGAGACGCCGAAGCTCTACGACGATCTCGTCGATCGACGCAATCGCAATTGGGTTCCGCAGCTGCAAGCCCTGCTCGAGCGCGGCGAAGACACTCTGGTGGTGGTCGGCGCGCTGCATCTGGTGGGCGAGCGCGGTCTGATCGCCCTGCTCGAGCGCGAAGGCCTGCAGCCTCGCCCCTACCGACCCTGACGCAGCCACTCTCCATGCGTACATTTCTTTGGTTCATGGGCCTGTTCGCGATCGGCTTCGGCGTGATGGCAGTGCTTGCCTGGCCGCTCTACGACCTGCTGACGCCGACCTTCGATCTCAAATTCCATCGCGTTGCCAATCGCCTCGGCATGCTGACGTTGTTGATCGCCTTCGTGCTGGTCGCACGCCGGCTAGCGCTCGCCGATCGACAAAGCCTCGGTTACGGACTGCCGCGACCGCAATTCCTGCGTGAAACGGCACTCGGGCTCATCATCGGCGTCGGTACCATGCTGCCGGTCGCGCTCGTGATGCTGGGGCTAGACCTGCGCGTGCTGCGCGCCGGCGTGGTGCTCGATGCCGCGACCATTTTTGGCCTCGTCACGGGCGGGCTCGCGACCGGTCTTGCGGTCGCGCTCATCGAAGAAACGTTCCTGCGCGGTGCCATGCACAGCGGTATCGCCCGCGAATCGGGAGCGAAAGTCGCGATTTTTTTGACCGCCACGCTGTACGCATCTCTGCACTTCGTCGGCCGCTACCGCATTCCGATCGAGGAGCTCGGTCCCGACAGCGGCCTGAGGCACGTGCTCGGCACGCTCGCCGACTTTGCGACGCCGTTGGACATCATCGATGCCTGGCTTGCGCTCTTCGCCGTCGGCGTGCTGCTCGGCATGGTGCGCGCCTTGACGGGCAACATCGCTGCCTGCATCGGCCTGCATGCCGGCTGGGTGTGGATCATCAGCGTGCTGCGCGAAACGTCGCAGCCCGATGAGAACAATCGCTGGCGTTTTCTGCTGTCGCAGTTCGATGGCGTGGTCGGCTGGCTGGTGTTGGCGGCGACCGCGCTCATCGGCATCGTGCTTTACGCAGGCTATTCGCGCCGGACTCCGGCGCGCTGAGCCCGACGCGCAGTCAGCCGGCTGGGGTATCCGAATCGTCGGCGCGACGAATGAGCGGGGCGATCAGCGCAAGACGCTCGAGCGGATCGTCGAGTTCAAGGCAGGACTGCTTGTCGCCGAGCGCCAGCGGCAAGATCTCGATCAGGCGTGAGCCCACCCAATCGGCATCGTCGTAGCGCGGCTCGAGACCGGCATACACGTCACCGAGCTCGGGCAACACGCGCCGCAGCAAATCGGCCAAATGCCGATATTCCGGCGGCACGCCGACCGCCACGGGCGTCGACTGATCCACCCACTCGACGGCGCCCACGTTCAAACCATCGGCCGCACGCCAGCGCCGCAGCACGCGAAAGCGCCGCTCGCCGCGACAGGTGATGCCGAGCAGCCCATCCGGCAAAAGATTGAAATCGACGATGCGTGCGGTGGTGCCGAGATCGGCGAACCCCGGAACTTGTCCCACCTCGGAGCCGCCCTGCACCAGCACCACGCCGAAACAACTGCTCTCGCGCATGCAGCGCTTGACCATGTCGACGTAGCGTGTCTCGAAGATGCGCAGCGGCAGCGGTCCCTGCGGAAATAGCACGGTGTTCAGCGGAAACAGCGGCAGCTCGGTGCTGTCGATCATGGCGCGTACTCAGCCCCAGCGTTTCATCAGGTCGTGTTCGATGTCGAACTGGTCGAGCACGCGCGCCACGATGAAATCGACCAATTCTTCGACCCGAGCCGGTCGATTGTAGAAGCCCGGATTGGCCGGCAGGATGGTGACGTCGAGTCGAGAGAGCTTCAGCATGTTCTCCAGATGAATCGCCGAGAATGGCGTTTCGCGCGGCACGATCACGAGATTGCCGCGCTCTTTGATCACGACGTCGGCCGCGCGCTCGAGCAAATTTTCGCTGGCACCCGTCGCGATGGCCGACACGGTGGCCATGCTCGCCGGGCACACCACCATGCGCAGCGGCGCACCGGAGCCGCTCGCCACCGGCGAAGTCCACTCCTCATCGCCGAACACGCGCAACTGTCCATCGCGTGCGCCGTACAGCTGACTGAGATATCGCGTCTGCTCGGCAGTACGACCCGGCAATTTGCAGTCGGTCTCGGAACCCACCACGATCTGCGCCGCCTTGGTGAACATGAGGTAGACACCGTAGTCCGCCTTGATGAGGCACTCGACGAGCCGCAATCCGTACTGGGCCCCGGAGGCGCCGGTCATGCCCACCGTGACGATGCGTTCATCCTTGCGAGCCATGTGCGTGCTCCTCGAAGATTTCAGCCAATGATTTCAGCCAATGATTTCAGGCACGCGCCTCGAGCGCAGCGAGCAACTTGCCGTGCAGCCCGCCGAAACCACCGTTCGACATGATCAGCGCGTGATCGCCGGGGCGCAAGCGCTGCGCAAGTTCGCGCGCCAGCGCATCGACGTCGGTGGCGAGATGACCGCGGCTGCCGAGCGAACGCACGACCGCCCCGGCATCCCAACCGAGATCGGGCGGCACGTAAAACCAGACTTCATCGGCCAGTGCGAGTGACCCGGCGAGCGTGTCCTTGTGCACGCCGCGCTTCATGGTCGCCGAGCGTGGCTCGAGCACGGCCACGATGCGCTCGCCGCCGACCCGTCGTCGCAAGCCCTCGAGCGTGGTGGCGACCGCCGTCGGGTGATGTGCGAAGTCGTCGTAAACCCGCACGCCGGCTGCGTGCCCGCGCAGTTCCATGCGGCGCTTGATGCCGCGAAATTCACTGAGCGCCGCGCACGCGACCTCGGGCGGCACGCCGGCGTGCCGCGCCGCCGCAATCGCAGCGAGCGCGTTGTCGACGTTGTGACCGCCGATCTGTGTCCAGCGCACGCGACCGACCACGGCGTCGTCGAACAGCACTTCGAATTGCGACCCATCGACCGGCGTACCGAGACGCGCGCTCCACCGTGCCTGTGGCGCGCCATCGCGACCGAAGGCCTCGCGCGGCGTCCAACAACCCATCTGCAACGCCGTCGCGAGGTGCGGGTCGGTCGCGTGGTGCACGATGAGCCCGGATGCCGGTACGGTGCGCACCAGATGATGGAATTGTTTTTCGATCGCGGCGACGTCGGGGTAGATGTCGGCGTGGTCGAACTCGAGATTGTTGAGGATCACCGTCCGCGGCCGGTAATGCACGAACTTCGCGCGCTTGTCGAAGAAAGCGGTGTCGTATTCGTCGGCCTCGATCACGAAGAACGGTCGCTCACCAAGTCGGGCACTGATGCCGAAATCGTGGGGCACACCGCCGATGAGAAAACCCGGCGACAGCCCCGCGCACTCGAGAATCCAGGCGAGCATGCTGGTGGTCGACGTCTTGCCGTGGGTGCCCGCGACCGCGAGCACCCAACGATCGCGCAATACTTCGCGCGCGAGCCACTCCGGACCCGATTCGAAAGGAATCTGCCGCTCGAGCAGCGCCTCGATCACCGGCGCACCGCGAGTCATGACGTTGCCGACCACCACTACATCGGGCGCGGGCTCGAGCTGCGCCGCCTCGAAACCCTCGACGACTTCGACGCCGAGCGCCGCGAGCTGAGTGCTCATGGGCGGATAAACGTTGCGGTCCGACCCGGTCACCCGATGACCCGCGGCCTTGGCGATCGCCGCGATGCCGCCCATGAAGGTGCCACAGATCCCGAGAATGTGTACGTGCATGACGAGCAGCCGACCGCGATCAGGTCGTCGGCGACGGCGTCGTGCCGATGCCGAGTGCCAGCGTCAAAGAAAACACCAGAAATTCGCCGATCAAAAAAAGAACGATGCACTGGAAGAGCGGGCGCTCGAGTGCGGCTCGCAAGATGCGGCCGTTGACGTAGGTCAGATAAAGGCTGATGACGAAGGCGAACAAGGCGAGCGGCGACGGCGTCATCGGCTGACCCGGCTCGGGGGTGATGGAGGCGATCACCGGCAGGCCGATCGGGGCGAACACGCAGGCGACGCCCAGCATGGCCGTCGCGGTCTGCGTGAAACGCTCGGGCTTGCCGAAGAGGCGCAGCAGCAACGCCAGCCAGCCGAGCGAGATCAGGCCCGAGAGCAGCGCCTGTCCGAAGACGTTGCGCTCCTCGCTCATCAGCCAGCTGCCGAGCCCGCCCTGCAGCAGCAGCAACAGCGCAAAGCAGCTCCAAAGCAGACGCGGCGAGGTCGGCAGATCTTCGGGACCCGCCCGCAGGCTCAGAATGTCAAAAAAAGTTTTCAGCGTGCTGGTCATGCGGACGTTCCCCTGATCGCGGAATTCTTGCATAGTCACGCGATGTCGTCGTCCACCGTGCTGGTCGCGACCCGCACGGCCCTCGAGGACCTCATCGGTCAGCTGGAGGGCGACGCGCTGGGTCTCGACACCGAATTCCTCCGCGAGCGTACCTATCGCGCCGAACTCTGCCTGCTGCAGATCGCCTCGACGCGCGGCGCTTTCTGCGTCGATCCTCTCGCCCTCGAAGACCTCGGTCCGCTGCGCCAGCCGTTCACCGCCGCAGGCACGGTCAAAGTGCTGCATGCGGCGCGGCAGGACCTCGAAGTGTTGGCGCCCGGGGTCGGCGCCATCGCGCCCTTGTTCGACACCCAGATCGCCGCCGCGCTCGCCGGTTTTCCGGCACAAGTCGGCTATGCCGAGCTGGTACGCCGCCTGCTCGGACACGAACTTCCCAAAGGTGAAACTCGCACCGATTGGTCGCGCCGACCGCTCTCTGCCGCACAAGTCGAGTATGCGCTCGACGATGTCCGTTATTTGCTGCCCTTGCGCGATGCGCTGACGGCCGAACTCGAACGCCTCGGCCGCAGCGCCTGGCTCGAGGAAGATCTGCGCGAACTCGTCGACCCCGCACTGATCGTCGTCGATCCCGACAAAGCCTGGCAGCGATTCAAAGGCGTACGCGATTGGGATGAGGGTCGAGCAAGACTGCTCGCGAGTCTCGCCGCCTGGCGCGAACGTCGTGCCATGTCGCGCAACCGGCCGCGCGGCTGGATCCTCGATGACGCGGTGTTGCGCGAGGTCGTGCAGAGCGTACCGCGCGATCGCGCCGCGCTCGCCCGGATCCCGGAGATGCCCGAGGGCGTGGTCAAACATTCGGGCGACGAACTGCTCGCGCTCGTAGAGGACGCGGGCATTGCCGACCCGCCACCACCCTTGCCCCGTCGCGAGCGACCCGACCCGGTGCTGGTGGCGCGCACCAAGCGCCTGAGTTTGGTCGTGCAGGCGGTGGCGCAAGAACTCGGCATCGCTGCCGAAGTGCTGGCAACGCGCAAGCTGCTCGAAGAAATCGCCCGCGGCGCCGACGCGGCGCAGACCCTGCATGGCTGGCGCGCAAGCTTGCTGGCAGAGCGTCTGGTCGCGGTGCTCTAGTAACCCGCAGCGAATTCAACCCGCAACCGATTTATTTGAGCGCGTTTATTTGAGTGCGGCTTCGACGCGCTCGGTCACTGATTCTAGCGACGCATCGGCATCGACGCTCTTCAGCAAACCGCGACCACGATAGAAATCGATGAGCGGTGCCGTCTGCTCCTCGTACACCGCGAGACGTTTGGCGACCGTGGCCTCGGCATCGTCCGGGCGCTGCATGAGGCGCGGCGTTTCGCACTGCCCGTTGCACGGCGGTGGCACCGGCACGGGCGCGGTGTGAACGTTGAACACGCGACCGCAGTCCTGGCAGCTGCGCCGACCCGAGATGCGCTTGACGAGCAACTGTGAATCGACGTTGAACAAGATGACCGCACGCAGCGGTTTGCCGATCTCGCGCAGCAGCGTGTCGAGACCCTCGGCCTGGGGAATGGTGCGCGGAAAACCATCGAGGATGAAGCCGCCCGCGGTGTCCGCGGCCGCGAGTCGCTCGCGCACCATACCGAGAATGGTGACGTCGTCCACCAGTTGCCCCGCGTCCATGATGGATTTCGCGCGCCGGCCGAGCTCGGTGCCGTCGCGGACGTGCGCGCGCAACAAGTCGCCGGTGGAGATCTGCGGAATGCCGTGGCGTTCGACGAGTCGCTGCGCCTGCGTGCCCTTGCCGGACCCGGGGGCCCCTAGGAAAACGATTCTCATGAGTCTCTCTGGAGTCCCTGTTTCTTGGCGTCTTGTAATCGCCGGATGCAACGGCCCCCGCCGGGTCCCTCCCGCGGGTGCGCCACAGTAACCGCCCGATTCCGGCAGGTCAAACCGTGGGGTATGCTCGCCGCCCATGAAAAAGAGCACCGCAAAGAAACCCGCCCCGCGCAACGCTTTTTACGCCCAATCGGGTGGCGTCACCGCCGTCATCAACGCTTCCGCCGCCGGCGTCATCGAAACCGCCGCGCGTTACCCGAAAGTCATCGGCAAGGTCTATGCCGGCCGTCACGGCATCGTCGGTGCACTCGAGGAAGACCTGATCGATTGCTCCAAGGAAAGTCGCGCCACCATCGCGGGTCTGCGCCACACGCCGGCGGGCGCCTTCGGCTCGGCGCGCTTCAAGCTCAAGGGGCTCGACAAGAACCGCGCCGAGTACGAGCGCCTGATCGCGATCTTCAAGGCCCACGACATCGGCTATTTCTTCTACAACGGCGGTAACGATTCGATGGATACCGCCCACAAGGTTGCGCAGATGGGCGAGGCGCTCGGCTACCCCATCACCTGCATCGGTGTACCGAAGACCGTCGACAACGACCTGCCCTTCACCGACGCCTGCCCGGGCTTCGGCTCGGTCGCGAAATACGTTGCGATCTCCACGCTCGAAGCCTCGCTCGACGTCGCCTCGATGGCGCGCACCTCGACCAAAGTATTCGTCATGGAAGTCATGGGTCGGCACGCCGGCTGGATCGCCGCTGCGGGAGGTCTCGCCGGCAAAGGCCGCGACGCGCCGCCGCACGTCATCCTGTTTCCGGAAATCGCCTTCGACCGCGAGGCTTTCCTCGCCCGCGTCAAAGAAACCGTCGAGCGTGTCGGCTACTGCGTCATCGTGGTCTCCGAGGGTACAGCTTATGCCGATGGTCGCTTCCTCGCCGACGCCGGCACCAAAGATGCCTTCGGTCACACGCAGTTGGGAGGTGTCGGCCCGGTGGTCGCCAACATGGTGCGCGAGGCACACGGCTACAAGTATCACTGGGCGGTCGCCGACTATCTGCAGCGCGCGGCGCGTCACATCGCCTCCAAGACCGACGTCGATCAGGCGTACGCAATGGGCAAGGCGGCGGTCGAACTCGCAGTGCAAGGTCACAACGCCGTGATGCCGATCGTGGTGCGCAAATCCTCGAACCCCTACCGCTGGACGGTGGGTCACGTCGAGCTCGCGCGGGTGGCCAACGTCGAGAAGAAAGTCCCGCGCGACTTCATCACCGCCGACGGCTTCGGCATCACCGAAAAATGTCGGCGTTACCTGCTGCCGCTGATCGGCGGCGGCGACCCGCCGCCGTACAAGGAAGGCATGCCGGTCTACGTGAAGCTCAAGGGCGTGGCCGTGCGCAAGAAACTGCCGCCGTTCAAGGTCTGAGGGCCCGCCCGACGGGCGCTCCGGGGGCGCCCGGGTCGCGGTCGTCGCTGTGCTATATTTCGCCGCCTTTTTGATTACGTTTGATTACGAATTCTTTCAGGGGGACTACTCAAGATGGACGTTAATCTCTGGCTCTGGATCGCCGTGGGCGCCGGAGCGATTGCGGTCGTTTACGGCGCGGTTTCGGCCGCTGCTATCAACGCGCTGCCCGCCGGCAACGCCCGTATGCAGGAAATCGCCGCCGCCGTGCAGGCGGGCGCCGAGGCTTACCTCAGTCGTCAGTACACGACCATCGCCGTGGTCGGCGTCGTCCTTTGCGTCGTTCTCGGCCTCGCCCTCGACTGGGTGACCGCGGGCGGTTTCGCCGTCGGTGCCATCCTTTCGGGCCTCGCCGGCTTCATCGGCATGAACGTCTCGGTGCGCGCCAACGTGCGCACCGCAGAGGCCGCGAGCAACGGCCTGAATGCCGCGCTGCAGGTCGCCTTCAAGGGCGGTGCGGTGACGGGCATGCTGGTCGTCGGCTTGGGTCTGCTCGGCGTCGCCGGGTACTACCTTGCGGTGCGCGGCATGGTCGGTGACGAGCACGCATTGCGCTCGCTCGTCGGTCTCGCCTTCGGCGGCTCGCTGATTTCCATCTTCGCGCGTCTCGGCGGCGGCATCTTCACCAAGGGTGCAGACGTCGGTGCCGACCTCGTCGGCAAGGTCGAAGCGGGCATCCCCGAAGACGATCCGCGCAACCCCGCGGTAATCGCCGACAACGTCGGTGACAACGTCGGTGACTGCGCCGGCATGGCGGCTGACCTGTTCGAAACTTATGCGGTGACGCTGGTGGCCACCATGTTGCTCGGCGGCCTGATGCTGGCGAGCAGCGACGGCGCAGCGGTGATGTACCCGCTCGCTCTCGGCGCCGCGTCCATCGTCGCCTCGATCGTCGGTACCTTCTTCGTCAAAGTCAGCGACGGCGGCAAGATCATGAACGCGCTCTACAAGGGCGTGATCGTCTCGGGGGTCATCTCGGCCATCGCCTTCTGGTTCATCACCGAGGCGCTGATGCCGGACAACTTCATCGGCATGTTCGGCTGCACGCTCATCGGACTTGCACTCACGGCAGCGATGATCGTGATCACCGAGTACTACACCGCGACCGAATACAGCCCGGTGCGCAAAGTGGCCGAGGCTTCGCAAACCGGTCACGCCACCAACATGATCGCGGGTCTCGGCGTGTCGATGAAATCGACCGCGCTGCCCGTGATCGCGGTTTGCGCCGCGATTTGGGGTGCCTACACGCTCGAAGGTCTGTATGGCATCGCGATCGCCGCGACCGCCATGCTGTCGCTGACCGGCATGATCGTGGCGCTCGACGCTTACGGCCCGATCACCGACAACGCGGGTGGCATCGCCGAGATGTCGGGTCTCGACAAGAAGATCCGCAACATCACCGATCCGCTCGATGCCGTCGGCAACACCACCAAGGCGGTGACCAAGGGCTACGCGATCGGCTCGGCCGGCCTCGCCGCGCTCGTCCTGTTCGCCGACTACACCCACAAGCTCGAGGACGCGGGCAAGCTGGTGGACTTTTCGCTCTCCGACCCGGCGGTGATCATCGGTCTTTTCATCGGCGGTCTCGTGCCCTACTTGTTCGGCGCCATGGCGATGGAAGCCGTGGGTCGCGCGGCAGGCTCGGTGGTGACCGAAGTGCGTCGCCAGTTCCGCGAGATCAAGGGCATCATGGAAGGCACGGCGAAGCCGGATTATTCCAAGGCCGTCGATCTGCTCACCAAGGCCGCAATCAAAGAAATGGTCGTGCCCTCGCTGCTGCCCATCCTCGTACCGGTGGTCGTGGCGTTCGGTCTCAACGCGCTCATGGGGCCGGGTGAAGGCATCAAGGCGCTCGGTGGCTTGCTGATCGGTACCATCGTGACCGGACTCTTCGTCGCCATTTCGATGTGCACGGGCGGCGGCGCTTGGGACAACGCCAAGAAGTACATTGAGGAAGGACACTTCGGCGGCAAGGGATCCGACGCGCACAAGGCGGCGGTCACCGGTGACACCGTGGGCGATCCGTACAAGGACACCGCGGGTCCAGCCATCAATCCGCTGATCAAGATCATCAACATCGTGGCACTGCTGCTGGTGCCGCTGCTCTGATCCGACGCGACTCGCTCGCGAGCAAAAAAAACCCCGGCATCTGCCGGGGTTTTTTTTGGAATCGTCCTGCAGGCCGCAGCCGAGCGGACCGCCTCTCTAGAAAATCTTGCCCGGCTCGCCGATACGGGTTCGGTAGGCACCGGGCGGCTCCTGTGGCGAATCGGCGTCTCGAGGTGGGATCTTCACGTTCGGATCGGGAACGAGCAGGCGCCAGGCATCGCCCGGGTTGCGCGCGCCCCAGAAGAGACCTCCGAGTCCCGCCGGGATCTGCTTGCGATCGGGGATTTCTTCGGGCTTGCGCCGGCCGCGGACGATGACCTCGTCGATGTCGGCGGGCAGCGCCGTGAACCAGTCGCGCGGCGCCATGAAACTGCGCAGCTTGCCGAGCCGCAGGTCGAGCGGGCGCGAGCCCGCGAGCCCGGATGCGGCGGCCGTGGTATCGAAGGCGATGGCCTCGGCCGGCGCCGCCTCGACCATGGGAGTCGTGGCCTGCGGCGGGGCGGCGGCGAGCTCGCCCGGCAGACCCAGAAGCGCCGTGACAAAACAAGCCCTTGAAATGGCCGTCGGGACGGCTAATCTCGCTGGCCTTCCCTTCCCGTTTGGAGCACGCCCCGTGCGCAACTTCATCCCTCGTCTGTGCAGTTTGCTGTTGACCGCCACCGTCGTCTGCATGATGCCGGTGGGTCTCGCCGCCGAAAAGGCCGCGAGCGCCAAGACCCCGGAGTCTTCCAGACTCGCGGCGCCCGAGAAAGTCACCTCGGTCGAAGGCATCACGGAATACCGCCTCGCCAATGGTCTGCGGGTGCTGCTGTTCCCGGATCCGTCGAAGTCCACCATCACCGTCAACATCACCTACCTCGTGGGCTCGCGTCATGAAGGTTACGGCGAGAGCGGCATGGCTCACCTGCTCGAGCACATGGTGTTCAAGGGCACGCCGCGCTTCCCGAATATTCCGCAGGAGCTGACCACGCGCGGTGCGCGACCGAACGGCACCACGTGGTACGACCGCACCAACTATTTCGAAACTTTCGCCGCGACCGACGACAACCTGCGCTGGGCGCTCGATCTCGAGAGCGACCGCATGATCAACTCCTTCATCAAGGAAGAAGATCTGCGCAGCGAATTCTCGGTGGTACGCAACGAGTTCGAATCCGGCGAGAACGACCCCTCGGGCGTGCTGCTCGAGCGCGTCATGTCCACCGCCTACCTCTGGCACAACTACGGCAAGTCGACCATCGGTTCACGCGAAGACATCGAGCGCGTACCCATCGACAATCTGCGCGCCTTCTACAGGAAGTATTACCAGCCCGACAACGCGGTGCTCACCGTCGCCGGCAAGATCGACGAGGTAAAGACCATCGGCTGGGTGAATGAATTCTTTGGCAAGATCCCGCGACCGACGCGTGTGCTGCAGCCGACCTACACGGTCGAGCCGGTGCAGGACGGCGAGCGTCACGTGGTGCTGCGCCGTGTGGGTGACGTGCAGGTGACCGCGGCGGGCTATCACATTCCCGCGGGCGGACACCCGGACTTTGCTGCCGTGCAGGTACTCGCCGATGCGCTCACCAACGAACCCTCGGGCCGCCTGTACAAGGCGCTCGTGGAGAGCGGCAAGGCCAGCAGCGTCGGCGGCCTCGCCTTCGGTCTCAAGGACCCGGGCTACATGTACTTCGCCGCCGAGGTTCTCAAGGACAAGCCGGTGGCCGATGCCACGCAAACCATGCTGGCGGTGCTCGACGGCATGAAGTCGGCGCCGGTCACCGAAGACGAAGTTCAGCGGGCGCGCAACAAGTTTCTGCGCTTCTTCGAACAGACCTACAACAACAGCGATCGCGTCGGCCTCGGGCTTTCCGAGTACATCGCCAAGGGTGACTGGCGCTTGTGGTTCCTGTCCCGCGACCAGATGGAAAAGGTCACGGCCGCCGACGTGAACCGCGTGGCGATGGCCTATCTCAAGCCCGCCAATCGCACCACGGGTCTCTTCGTCCCCGAATCGACGCCTGATCGTGCCACGATTCCGCAGCCACCCGATCCGGCCGTGGTTCTCAAAGATTACAAGGGCAAGCAGGCGCTGAAGCAGGCGGAGGTCTTCGATCCCTCGCCGGCCAACATCGTCGCGCGCACCCGCTCGGAAACCTTCCCGGGCGGCGCCGAATACAGTTTCCTCGCCAAGTCGACCCGCGGCAGTTCGGTCAACCTGACGATGACGCTGCGGCTTGGCAGTCTGACCTCGCTCGAGGGCAAGGCCACGGTTGCCGAACTGACGGCGGCGATGCTGCGTCGCGGCACCAAGAACCGCAGCTTGCAGCAGATCAACGACGAGCTCGACAAGCTCAAGTCCTCGGTCGGCATCGGTGGCGGTGGCCAGAACGTCTCGATCAACGTCACCTCCACCCGCGAGAATCTCGTACCCACACTCGAGATCGTCGGCGACATCCTGCGTAATCCGGTATTCCCGGATGCCGAGCTCACCAAACTGCGCGACGAAGTGCTCGCCGGCATCGAGCAGCAACGCAGCGAGCCGCAGGCGATCGCCGTGCTCGAGGTGAATCGCATCACCTCGCCCTACCCCGCCAAAGATTTCCGTCGCACGCTCGGCTTCGATGAGCAAGCGGCGGCGGTCAAGGCAGTCACGGCGGCCGATCTGCGCAAGTTCCACGCCGATTTCTACGGCGCGGGCAAGGCGACGGCTGCGGTGGTCGGCGACTTCGACGAGAGCATGGTGCGCGCGGCGCTCGGCGGAATTCTCGCGGGTTGGACTGCGAAACAGCCCTACGAACGTGCGGTGTCGCCGTTCTTCGACGTGCCCGCCACCATCCGCAAGATCAACACGCCGGACAAGGCCAATGCCGTGATGATCGCCGGGCTCAACCTGCCGTTGCGTGACGACAACGCCGACTATCCGGCGCTCGTCATGGCCAACTACATGCTGGGCGGTGGCTTCCTCAACTCGCGGCTCGCCGTGCGCATCCGTCAGAAGGAAGGCATCAGCTACGGCGTGTCGTCGTTCTTGACCGCCGACCCGCTCGATCAGGACGGTAACTTCGGTACCTTCGCGATCTACAACCCGCAGAACTCCGAGCGACTGATCGCGGCCTACCGCGAAGAGCTCGCGAAAATGCTGGGCGAAGGATTCGCAGCCAACGAGCTCAACGACGCGAAGACCGGTTGGCTGCAAAGCCGCAACGTCAGCCGCTCGCAGGATCGCGAGCTCGTCGGCAGACTCTCGAGCTACCTGTTCCTCGATCGCACGCTCGAGTGGGATGCAGACTTCGAGAAGCGGGTCGCGGCGCTCACGGTCGCCGACGTCAATGCCGCCGTGAAACGCTGGATCAAGCCCGAGATGATCACGATCGTCGAAGCGGGCGACTTCCAGAAGAAGGCGGCGCCCTGAACGCGCCGCGGCGCGTCTCGATCCACCAAAGAAATATCATCACGCACCCAGGCAGGAGACAAATCATGGAAAGACGTCACGCTCTGATCATCGCCGCCGTCGGCAGTCTCGTGGCCCTCGGCGTTGCCGAGGCGATGGGCCCGAAAGAAGGCATGGAAAAATGCTACGGCGTCGTCAAAGCCGGCAAGAACGACTGCGGCGCCAACGGTCACGGCTGCGCCGGACAGGCCAAGGTCGACGGCGACAAGAACGAATGGTTGTCGCTGCCCAAAGGCAGCTGCGAGCGCATCGTCGGCGGTAGCCTGCAGCCGGGGGGCTGATGACGGCAGGCTGGATCACCCGCCCGGCGCCGCGCCGGGCGGGGGTCGGCCTGCGCGGCGTGCATCACGCCGATTGGCTGGCGCAGCGGCCGCAATGCGGCTGGCTCGAGGCGCACGCAGAAAATTACTTTGCCGAAGGCGGTCCGCTGCCGGCGCTACTCGAAGATTTGCATCGCGACTATCCGCTGTCGATCCACGGCGTGGGTCTGGGCTTGGGAGGTGTCGCCGCACTCGATCGCGCACATCTCGATCGTCTCGCAGCCCTCGTCCGTCGCATCCAACCAGAGATCGTTTCCGAACATCTTTGCTGGGGCAGCTGGCAAGGTCGCCACTTCAATGATTTGCTGCCGCTGCCGTTCACCGAGGAATCGCTCGCCCTGATGAGCGCGCGCGTCGGCGAGCTGCAAGACGCACTCGGTCGGCAGGTGCTGATCGAGCACCTCGCGAGTTACCTCGAGTTCGAGGAGTCGACGCTCGCCGAGGTCGAGTTCCTGCGCGAACTCGTGCAGCGCAGCGGCTGCGGACTGCTGCTCGATCTCAACAATTTGTACGTCAACGGCGTCAATCACGGCATTGATCCGCTCACCTTTCTCGAGGCGCTGCCGGCGCAGGCCATCGGTGAAATCCACTTGGCCGGGCACACGCCGACGGTGGTCGATGGCGAGACGGTGCTCATCGACACCCATGGCAGCGCCGTCTGCGATGCCGTCTGGGCGCTCTATCGCGAATGCCTGCAACGCTTCGGCCCGCGCCCCACGCTGATCGAATGGGATACCGACGTGCCACCTCTTGCGATGCTGCTCGCCGAAGCCGCAAAGGCGGATCGTTTGGTCGATGAATGCACGGCCACGGAATGCCTGGCCACGACGCCCGCATCGGCCGCCATGCCATGAGTCGTAGTCTCGCAGACATCCAGCAGGCGTTTGCGCAGTCGCTGCGCGCGACCGCTATCCCTGCAGGCCGGCTCGCGATCTACCACAACAATCATCGCGCCAATTTCATCAAGGCTTTGACGCTGGGCTACCCGGTCGTCGCCCGCATCGTCGGCAGCGATTTCTTTGACAGCCTCGCGCGCCGCTTCCTCGAACGGCATCCCTCGCGCAGTGGCGATCTGCATCACGTCGGCGAGAATTTCGCCGATTTTTTGGCTGCGGGTTTCGCTGCGCCCGGCTCGACCTTCGAATATCTCGTCGATCTCGCCCGTCTCGAGTGGGCCTGGTCGCTCGCGCTGCTCGGCGCCGATGCGCCCGCCCTCGGTGTCGAGGCACTCGCCCGTCACGCACCGGCGGAGTGGCCCGCATTGCGCTTCGAAATGCAGCCGACGCTCACGCTGATCGCCTCGCCATTCCCCGTGCACACCTTGTTCGACGAGCATCGGCGAACGCTGCCGGCGATCACGCGCCTCGACGCCGGCGGCGAATGCGTCGCGGTGCTGCGCCGCCAGCATCAGGTCGAAGCACACCACTTGAGCCCACGCGAATACGCGCTGTGGCACGGACTGCACGCCGGGCTATCGCTCGAAGTTGCACTCGAAGCGGCACTCGCGGCCGCCTCCGGGACCGCGACCGGGACCGCGCTCGAAGCCGAGCCGCGGGCGGAGTTCGACCTGACGAAGGCGCTCGGCCGCCTATTTGCCTCGGGTGCGGTGTCGGCGCTTGGCAGTTAGCGCGAAAAGACGTATTTTCCCGGCCCTCCAACGACCCCAGACGGACGCCGATCCATGCCGATGACCGCGACTGCAACCGAGGCTGCCCGCCATCAGATGGTCCAGCAACAGTTGCGTGCCTGGGAGGTCCTCGATCAAGGCGTGCTCGACGTCTTCGAGCGCATGCCTCGCGAACTCTTTGTTCCCGAGGCGTATGCCGGTCTCGCGTTCGCCGATACCGAAATTCCCTTGGGGAGTGGCGATCGCATGCTCGCGCCGAAGGTCGCCGGGCGGATCGTGCAAGCCGTTGATCCCAAGCCGACCGATCGGGTGCTGCTCGTTGGCGTGGGCGCGGGTTATCTCGCAGCCTGTCTGGCGGCCAAGGCCTGCAGCGTTCGTGGCGTCGACGTGCGCGACGATCTCGTCGCTCTCGCGCGTCGCAATCTGCAGGCCGCCGGTGTCCGCAACGTCTCCGTCGAGCAACGCAACGGATTCGACGCCGAAGTGCAGAGCAGCGGCGCCTACGACGTCATCGTGCTCACCGGCTCGCTCGCCGCCCCGGATGCGCGTTTCGAGCGCCAGCTGGCGATCGGCGGTCGCCTGTTCGCCGTGATCGGCACGGGCCTCGTGATGGAGGCGCGCCTCATAGAACGCACTGCGCAAAACGAATGGCGCAGCACGACGCTCTTCGAAACGGCACTCAAGCCGCTGGTCGGTGCCCCGCAGCCCGAGCGCTTCAGTTTCCAGGGTTGATCACGGAGGATCACGCCATGGTCGAGGAACTGTCCGTCGAGTCCCTCAAGGCCCGCATCGACGCGGGTGAAAAGCCCGTGGTCATCGACGTGCGCGAGGGCTGGGAGCTCGAAATCTCCAGCCTGCCCTTCGCCCGCCACCTGCCCATGGGCCAGATCGCCGATCGCCTCGGCGAACTCGACGCCGCGGCACCGATCATCGTCATGTGCCGGTCGGGCGGTCGCAGCCTGCAAGTCGGTCGCTACCTCGAAAGTCGCGGATTTCGGTCGGTCGCCAATCTGACCGGCGGAATTCTGGCCTGGGGCGAACGCATAGACCCGTCGCTGCGTCCATACTGAAGGCGCACGGCAATTGTCAGATCAACCCGCCAGCTGTTATAGTGCTATATAACACCATTGAGGTTTCTATGAAGCGAGCCATCGCGCTCACCCTCGGCCTGCTCCTTGCGTCCACCGGCGCCCATGCCGAGGACCTGAAGTCGGTCTACGAACGGGCGCTCGCCAACGACCCGCAAATCCGCGAAGCCGACGCGCTGCGTCGCGCCGCGCGTGAGGCGCGTCCACAGGCTTGGGCGGCGATCCTGCCGCAGATTTCCGGCTCGGCGAGCAAGACCCACACCGACACCACGAGCTCGGGTCAGTTTCCGCAAGAGCAGCGGCTGCCGAACGGACAAACCGTGGTGCTCAATTTTCTCTCATCGAGCACCTCGAAACCCGAGACCGACCGCTGGAGCCTCGATCTTCGGCAGAGCCTGATTTCTTGGGATAACTGGGTGGCCATCAAGCGCGCGAGTCGCCAAGTGGCGCAGGCCGAGGCCGACTTCCAAGCGGCCGAGCAGCAACTCATCCTGCGCGTCGCCGACGCCTACTTCAACGTGCTCGCGGCGCAAGACACGGTGGAGGCTCAGTCCTCATCGCTCGAAGCGATCTCGCGTCAGCTCGAACAGGCCGAAAAGCGTTTCGAGGTCGGCCTGATCGCCATCACCGACGTGCAAGAAGCCAAGGCCGCGCGCGACAGCGCCGCCGCAGCGGTCATCGCGTCGAAGCGTCAACTCGCCTCGGCCGAAGAATTGCTACGCGAAATCACGGCCGAAAAATATTCCAAGCTCGCCAAGCCGGGCGATGCCATGCCGCTCAAGTCGCCCGATCCCGCCGACGAAGCGCAGTGGGTCGAGCGTTCGATGGATCAAAATCTCGCGCTCGTTTCCAGCCGACTGGCCGCCGACATCGCGCGCGACAACGTGCGTGCGGCTTTCGGCGGGCATCTGCCCGAGCTCGATCTGATCGCGAGCAAGAGCAAAGTAGAAACCACGAGCCCAATCAACTTCTCGAGCGGCAACGTCGGCACGCGCATCAACGACAGTGCCGACGAAAGCTACTCGCTGCAGGTGACGATGCCGCTATTCAGCGGTGGCGCCGCGCAGTCGCGTGTTCGCCAGAGCGAGTATCAATGGCGAGCGGCGCGTGAACGCTTGACCCGCGTCTCGCGCCAGACCGAGCGTCAGGCACGCGATGCCTACCTTGGCGTGATCAGCGAAATTTCGCGCGTGAATGCGTTGCGACAA
>Ga0129336_10000266_pt1 | contig 29401 bp, 11 predicted proteins | sample CPB6_02_DNA_FD_96878 | JGI IMG/M metagenome (GOLD analysis project Ga0129336, IMG submission 96878) | Freshwater to marine salinity gradient microbial communities from Chesapeake Bay, USA - CPBay_Sum_0.6_0.2_DNA | ecosystem: Environmental > Aquatic > Marine > Coastal | place: USA: Chesapeake...
ATAATCTTTCTGGTTGGTATCTTTGTGCGTTTTTGATTCTTGAGTTATTTACCTGACCAGGATAAATGTTATGAACGATTGCACCAGGATATTCTCCCTGTATTTGTTCCGCAAGTTCATTCTTGGAAAGCATCTTGCCTTCTACTTCTAGACGGTAGAGTTTACCCTCCCACATAACATCAGCAAAGAAGGACTCTTGTGCCTGTTCTGGTTGAGAAGACCCCACATTTAGAGTTCCATTAAAATCACCATTGATGGTGATACTTTCTGAAATAAATTGTTGAAAGGATTTCATTTTAGTTACAGTTCCAACGACGTAGTGCTTTGTTAATTCTTGAATCAGGATCTCTTGCAGTTTTTGCTGAAGTCAGTTTAGACTTCATGCCTTTCATACGCCGGCAGAAGTTTGCACGACGTTTTGCTCTCTTTCCAGTTGGTTTCTTTTCGGTTACTGCAGTTTGAAGTTTTGAACCCGGATTCTCACGACGATAAGCATCAACTGCTTTCTGACTTAAACCATCAGTCTTATCCTGACGATTTACTTTTTGCCAATCTTCAGACAGTCCAAAGTCTGCTCTCCAATTTGAATATTCAACTAGATCATTTTCTGGTTCATAATGTGCAACTTGAACATCAGTTTTTTTCTTTGCTAAAGGTAATTGTGGTCCAGTTCTTCTTAAGAAAATTTCTTTTTCATTTGGATTATCTGTGCTTGTCCCTTTATTATATAATTTTTGAGTTTTTTGCAATCTTTTATGTTCTTCTGGATTAATTGGGGGAAGCATTTGCTCATCAACTCCCTGAAGTTTTCCTGCTTGTTTCAAAGCAACAATTCTTTGTCTAGGAGTCATTTTATCCTTTCTTTTCATAATTTTTTCAACAGCAATATCAAAGGGTTTTTTATCTGACATTGAATCAGTATTTGCAACCTGTTCTTTCATCTCACCACTATCTACATAATCTGCGGCAGCGTCAAGATAATCTGCTGCTTTAGTAATTTTTGATTGAACCCAAGCTTCAATATTACCTTCACCTTTCATTTTTTTACGAAGTCTTTTTGCTGCAGAAATAATTGTGGAAATTTCTGAGCGAGCCATTGAATACTCATGATCATATGACTCTGGAAAATTTCCAGGATGCGGTTTATTTGGATCATAATCTTTTGCTAAAAAACTTGGTAAAGAATATAAATCCCAAAATTTTTCTCCATATCTACATTCTTGACGAGTTTCGTTCTTTTTACACTTTGGACAATATCTAATCATTTCTACTGCCTCCGATTTTGTTCCCCAGTTATCTGCACCAACTTTACGACACTTAACTAATGCTCCAGACGCATATGCACTAGGCCAAACATCATACCTAGATTTTACTTTATGGTAGCAAGCATCTTTTGTTCCACTCCCCTTTCCAGGTTTGTCTTTTCTTGCTTCGTTAAGTTCCATTGCTTCTTTGATTCCTGGTTCTGCTTTTACGTAATTTTTATTCTTTTTGCCTTTAGCAAAGGTTGGAACATTTGTTGGTTTTACTGATCCAGTTTTTTGTTGTTGACCTGGATCTTTTTCACGCTTACGACGAATTGCTGCTGCAATTAATGATTCGCCTTTTTTACCCTTTTTCTTGAGTGCTCTTAACCTTCCACTACTAAAACATTTTGGAGTCTTAGTTTCACCAGGTTCATTGGCACATGGAGATCCATCTGCCTGAACCCATCCAGGTTTTCCTTCCTTTGAACGAGAACCTTTAAACCAATGGTGAAGAGTTCCCTCTTTTACATCCTTAAACTTTTTATGCTCTTTTTTAGCAGATGCTTCCATTTTTTTCAAACGAGTATAATAATCTGGAATTTCATCTAAATGTTGAAGTGCAATATCAGTTGCAAGATCTTTATCTTTTGTATGCTCATGCTCAATGGGAACTCCCATTTTGAGTTGATTTTTTACAAAAGAAACTTCAAGACGATGTTTCTTTGCAATTTGCTCAACTGTTTTGTGGGATTTTATTTCATGCATTTCATTAAAGGGAGATTTAGATTTTGTTTCTTCACCTTTTTGTCTTTTTTTGCGAGCAGCACAATGAGCTTTCTGAGAAAATCCTTGCGGATTATCACAATCTATTGATCTTTTATATTTGTCAGACCAACTCATGAAAGTATTAATTACTCTTTATTATTTATGAAACCCTGTTTGAGTAATTTCGATAATTCGGAAGTGGATCCCACAAAAATTGCATTATTAGTTGTATTATTTGTAGTTTTTCCAACATCTTCTTCAACTTCTTTGAGTTTCTTTTGAAGATCTATGAGTTTATCTGTAACATCTCCAACACTTTTGATAAGTTGTCCGGCAACTTCATACGCTCTTGGACTACCTCCTTCACCTGCAAGTTCCATAATTCCATTAATTGCTTCTTGACCCTTTTCAATTAATGAATATAAATTTGCACGACTATATTCATAATCTTTTTGAAGATCACCGGATTTTAACGGTGTAACATTTAATTCTTCTTTAACTTTTTCTACTTCTACAATACTACTTTCAATATTCAGAGAAGTATTTAAATTATCATAATTATTTTTCATAAAACTTTAAATGTCGGTTTGCTGAGTTGGACTGTATTCTCTACCATCAAACAACATTTCAAGAGAATCGGTAAATCCATAATCATCATCTGGGTCAGCATTAATTGGATCTGGTTCAACAGTGTATCTCATCTCTCTCTTAGCAGTTGTTCTATCAGTCTCCGAATAATAATCAACTTGAACTTTACGAATAAGTCCATCAGTGCTATCAGCAATAGGACCAAAGAGATAGGTTTTTGCGGTGAAATTAAAAGTATAAATTAAAACTCTTCTAGTAGAAAAATCACCTTCATAATCATCTGTAAATGTAACACTGTCTAAAACAACTGGTATGTCTCTTTTTTCTCCAATAGAATCAACCAAATCGACAGTTAAATTGAACGATGGTTGAAAATAAGGTAAAATTTGCTCAACCACTTGCAATGCATCATCATTGAGTTTACTCATCAAATTTAACTGAAATCCAAGATTATATGGTACTGGTAAATATACTTTTTTTAAATTATTTCCATCAGATGCTTTAAAAGTTTGTGTTATATTTGCTTTTCTAGTTGGATCATACTGAATAGATGTCATTTCAAATGATAATCTTGGTAGAGTAATTGCTACAGGTTTATTCAATTCTGCTTGCTGTTCTATTCTTGCTAGAAATTTTTGAATAGGACCATATGCTAAAGGAATTCTCAATTCACTATAATCATTCCCATCTCTATCTAAATGTTTTATATAAATTTGATTGAAAAGAGTTCCAAAAGAAATGATTGTTTTTCTAATAATCTGATGATAATAATAATTTCCTAGCATTAGTAATTACCGAATGGATTTGATTCTGAAAAGTCTAAAATTTGATCTGCTTCTTGTTCTATCTGATCGTTATCCTCATATTTATCCTCAAACTTAGCACTTTGGATAGACTCAATATAATGAGAAGTTGAGGATGCTTGTCCAACAATAATATCACCCACTGCAAATTTTCCTTCAACTTGCCCAACTTTAAGGATACCGTCTTGAATATCCCAACTTTTCACTCTTGCATATGTTTCCCCACCCGATACAGATATGATTTCATTATATTCATAAGAACTAGTAGAAATTCCAAATGAAGTTGGAGGATCAATAATCACTATCGGATTGGCAGTATATCCTATTCCAGCGTCAGATAATAATATTTGAGAAACTAATCCATTATTAACTATTACTTTTCCTACTGCACGTATTGACGGTGCATCATAAGGGAATCCGATTAGTATATTTGGAGATTTCAGATAACCAAATCCTCCAGTAGATATGCCAATATTTTTTACACCAACTCCGTCAGTAACTAAAACGCAGGTTGCTGCAGCTCCTGTACCACCGCCACCAGAAATAGTTACTGTTGGTGGAGATGTATATCCAGAACCAGCTTCTATTAATAGAATTTCTTTTACTGAATGTACACCACCCATGTATGTGGTAATTGCGACGGCAGATGCATTTATTCCACCTACAGGCGCTGTTGAAATTGCGACAGTAGGTGTAGAAGTATAATTATATCCATCATTAGTAAGAACAATTTTTCTAACATATCCACCTGCAGTTGTCGTTGCTACACCAACTGACTCACCTGATACAGTTAATAATTTAAGTGATGTGATATATCCTACATCTTCTAATGATGAATCTATTTCTTGAACTGTTGTATTGATATTAGTCCAACTACCTCCCATTTCATCTTCATACTCAAATAATTCACATTTTAATTCATATACGTATAATTTTCCAAGTTGATAAAAATTAACTTCGTGCTCAACAAATTTAACTTCAAAGATTCTTCGTCCCAATGGAAAATAAATTATGTCACCCTCTCTAGGTCTATTGAAAATTTCGATTTCAGGATCATCTTCTAGATTTATGAAAGGTGAAATAAAATCTTCAAATCTTTCTTTTGAAATAATTAAACTTAATTCATCTTTTAAACTCATTCCAAATTTTGTGAGAATGTCTCCCTGCCCAGTATAACCATCATAATTATTAACATAAGCTTCTATAGCAAAATTATCATCAAATTTAGATGATTGTATTTCTTTAATTATGGTTTGTTTTTTTACAAATTTTCTTGGAATGTAAATTACATCAACACCATAAATTTTTAACTGCTCATTAATTAAATCTTGAACAAGTCTTTGTTCTCCAGGAGAACCTTGTAAAAAAAAGGGATTAAGTGCCATTATTATCCGATAAAATCGTAAGGTGGAAGTTCATATTCTGTTGTCATTACTGCTTTAATATCTGCTAATTCTCTTAGAGCATCTTCATAAATCTCTCTACCATTTAATTCTATTCCACCTGGAAGTTTAACTCCTCTAAATTTAATTAGATTCTGACCCCATTGTCTTTTTATTAAAGCAGTTAAATATTTTTTAAGGAAACTATCATTCCATACTTTTGTAAAATCATTGGGATCTAAAATTCTATAACAATCAATAACAATATATGTATCTTTTGATTTTGCTGTCCAATCAATATCTAGATATAATCTATTTTGTCTTTTATTAAATCTTATTTGTTTATCAGTTGAAAGTAGAAAATCGATATCTTCCAAATAAGTTTTTACCATTGCATATTGCAAAAGTTCAACTGAGTTGAAATAATATAAATCATTTAAAAATAGTTGATATTTAATACTCCACATACCAGCAGAAATAGAACTAGTATCAAATTTAAATATTTTTTCAATACCTATAACTGAATCTGGGACTTGAATAAAGTTTGAATTTTCATAAAAACTAAAAGTCTGAGTTCCAATACCACTAATTGTTGAAGAACTAGTTGTCGTTACAATACCAACTCCAGTGGTTGAAACTCCCACAGACCCGGAAGAACTAGATCCTTTTGCCCTATCAATATCTTCTTGCGTTATCTTATATTTTAAATACATTCTTTCAACACCATCAAAGTGACGCTCTTGAAAGTACTGGAGAGCATCATCAACAAGATCATCTATTTGATCGTCATCAACATTAATTTCCAATATTGGATAACCTAATCTTCTCAAACAGTAATCTATTAATTCTTGTCTTGATGCTGGTTTTGACATTAGTAGGTTCCTCCATCTAGAACATTAGACCAAGTTGGTATTCCAGAATTATCCGTTGTTAGTATATAGTTTGTGTATTCAACACTAGAGTCTGTTGATCCAGTAGAAACTAGTATTTTACTTGAATCAAAATATGCAACACCATTTGTATATGATGAATTATAATAAATATCACCATTAAATGTTGATATTCCAGAATCAACTGACAATCCACCATCTAAAATTCTTACACCAGTTCTTGCTGTTACTAATCCTACAGAATCAATATTAGTTACATCTTCATATGTTAAAGTTCCACCAATTGTTACATTCCCACTAAAAGACGCTGAAGATGCATTTATATCCCCAATAAAAGTTGATATTCCGGAAACAAAAAAATTATTAATTGATACACCAGAACCAACAAGTGAAGTATCACCAACATATAAATTGCTAGCAGTTATAACCCCAGAAGCATAAACATCACCATTAACATGTAATTTAGAATTTGCTACACTAGTTCCAATACCAACATTTTTGTTTAAATTTATTCTGATTGCATCATTTTGACCATCTACACCAAATCCAAGTTGAATTCCACTTTCTCCACGAATAGTTGAAACTAAATTTGAATGTGATATTATAATATCACCCTCACTTCCAGTAACAAATCTTATATCTCCACCATCAACTTCAAGGGCATAAGGTCCAATTCCTTCCTGTCCTAAACCAACTCCAACTTTACCATCTGTAGTAACAACAAATGGAGTTGTATCTGGATTTTCACTATCCTCAACAATTAATGCTGGCCCAGATCCAGTTTGAGTGAGTCTAACTAATTCTGTAGATGTTTCTCCACTAAAAATTACTCCACCATGAACATGTAGTTTTGCATTTGGATTATCCGTCCCTATTCCAATATTAAAACTTTCATTTCCAACCAACCAATAATTATTGGGTCCAGTATTAGTTCTTATACCAATCGCTAACTGAAAATCTTTTGTAGTATCTGGAGAATCAAAATGATAAGATTGATTGGAATTTATGTCAAAATATCCGGAACCAATTATAATTTTGCTGGAACTTTGTGTAGAAATTCCATTATTAGAACCTAAGAAAATATTACTCGATCCAGATATATTTGAATATCCAGAATAAGGTCCATAGAAACTATTATTTGAACCAGATACATTTGAAAATCCAGATCTAGTTCCTGAAAATATATTATATACTCCAGTTCTATTTGAAGATCCAGAATCAAAACTTATAAAAGTATTATAATATCCACTAGTATTATCACTTCCAGCATCATTGCCTAAAAATACGTTTCCGTATCCTGTACTAGTTATTCCCCCAGAATTATTACCTATAAAAATATTATTGATTCCTGAAAACTCATATGGATCTCTAGGTGTTAAGTTTATTCCTGTTTGTAAATTTCCAATAAGAATATTATTTTTGGCAGTAAATCCTAAAACACCATTAATATCTAAATCAGTTGTTGGAATTGTACTTCCTATGCCAACTAAACCACTAATATAAGTATCTCCAACAACTTGAAGTACTTGTGATGAGTCTCCAGGAATATTTTCTGTGCCAATTATTACCGGACCATTAGCATATGTTGATATGCCACTGATTGATATTGCTGTTCCTACAATAGTGGTTCCTCTTATAGGTCCACCTGTAAGTTCGCCGTAAATATTACTATAAATCCTACTAGCAGTTATAATACCACTTACCCAAGCATCACCTTCTACCCATAATTTTGATGTTGATTGATTAAGACTACCTATTCCAACAAGACCAGTAGCATAAATGTCTGAAAATGTAGAAATTCCATTAACATTTAATGCGGTTACTGAAGCAATACCACCAATTACATTATCCGAAACTACTGCTCTACCTCCAGCAGATCCAGATACACTAGAAAGAACTTTAACTGAATTTTGTTGTCCTATACGAACTTTAATATCTGACATTATCTAGTAACTCCTTCTGTTACAAGAACCATGCCCTCAACAACTCTCTGTTTTATATCAAACTCATCTGTAATTACCACATCATAAATATATCTTCCAGGTTTTAAATTTACAGTTTGTTCAGGAGTTAAAGATAATTGAATTTTTCCTGCACTTTCTGGTTCAAGTATAGTACATGTAAATGTAGTTGCACTAGAACTGCCGGACCATTTTCTCATTTGGGATTCCACAGTATATGTACTCAAATCGAGGGGATAACTTGTAAAAGAACCCTCTAAAGTAAAGGTTTGAGTAAAGTCAACGCCAGCATTTATTACTAGGTTACTAACGTATACTGCGGCCATGTATTTTTTTAACCTCTACTTTTTATTTATATTCCAAGCATATCGAGAAAACATGACCCCCCCTTATTATTTTAAATATAATTTCATTTAGAATCATTTATCAATTGTTTGAGTAATTTTTTAATTTCATCAATGTCTTTTTTCATTTGATCTATCTCAAGTTTTTGAGTGGTTCTATTGCTTAAACTATTCACATATTGATTATAAGCAATGTTGTCACAATTGATTATTGCACCAGATTGTTCATCTCGATACAAATTTGGATGCCCTTTAACTGGAATCATCATCGAATTGCAATACTTCTCAAATCTTTGAATCTTGGCGGATACGCTTGATTTGTTGATGACATTACTATTTTGATTATAAATCCAGAAAACTGTCCCAAATTGTTTGCTGAAAATTCATATTCTAAAAATTGATTTTCTTTGCTTGGTGGGACAAAAATATCTGGTAAACCACTATTCTTGGATGTATCAACAACATCAAGATAACCATCATTATTATTATCTATGCTCAAATTATCATATCCAGGGAATAGTTCAAATTCTTGTGCTATTTCACTAGAGTCATCTCTAATTAAACTATAAAGAACTCTAAAGTCTGCTGATGCTGGACGACAAGCAGATAAAATAACTTTCAATGACGTTGCTGGTTGGGAGAGTCTAACTGTATTAGACACATAAATCGCAGAGTGTGGATCATTAAAGAATGAATTAACTCGATTATCTAAAGAATAATCCGATATTGGTGAATTAATTCTATTGCTTAAAAATTCTGTAGTTGATCCATCTAAGAAAATTTGGGGAGAAACATATTTATTTGAAGAATTTAATGTAACTGCAGTTGTAAAAGACTTATTTCTTGGTAAAGCAGATAAAAATGCATCTTCATTTACTTTTGAACAAACAATTCTAGATGAAGATAATTTATTTTGCGAATTCAATTGCATATCTTCATATCCAAGATCTATAAATGAATTTTCATTTCCACTAACACTGGTTCCACTAACTGTTCTAATTTTTGATGATATGGAAGTGAAAGATGTTGGAGATATTAAATTATAAAGTGGTAGTATAGAATCAAATTGAATATTCTCAGAGGCAAATACTTTTGATCCCCCTCCAGTTAAATTCGATGTAAATGATAATTGTGGATAAGATGAAGGCGTATTATCTACACTTCTATCTACACCATTAGTTGTTCTATCAATTTCAATATAATAGTTATCAATATCTATTCCAGTATCACTAATATCGTGAGTAGTATTAATTCTTCTTAGTGATACTCCTCCAAATTCGTACTTATAAACTGAAGTATTGATATTGTGATCAAGTGCAATTGTGGAATCTTGACCTCTAGAAATAGTCTCTAGAACTCCAACACCAACTTGCTCATATTTAATAATTTCATTTTCAATGAGAATGTATCCAGGATTTGTACCATTTACTGCTTTACCTTCAAATGTTGCAAAGTTTGCCGTGCTGGCAACAGAAACAGATGATGAAGAAGAATTTAACACTTGAGATAAATGAGTTGGAATAACATCTGAGATAACTCCAGAAAGTTTTACCTTATTATTTTCTGCATACATGCCATGATTAAAATGTTCAACCTGCATATAATTCCCACTATAAATCGATCCAACTGGAGTTGAACTTGTGATATAAGTTGATGCAAATGAAACAGCAACGTTGGAACTATCAAAGTAGGTTAGATTTGCAGTTCCATCCGATGTGAATGAATTTCCCTGAACATTTGATAAGTACAGAGTGTCAATTCCATTATTATTTCCACTAACTGTTATCTTAGCATCTTTCCCACTATTTGAGATTACTGAAGAAGTTACAATTCCAACAACATCACCTACAGCATATCCACGTCCAGGATTTACAATTGTTGCATTACTAATAACGCCACCAGCACCAGAAGTAATATTTAAAGTTAATCCTGATCCGTTTCCAATGATATTGTAAGTAGAAACATTTGTATCCGATGCATAGTTTAATCCGCCATCAGTAACATTAACAGATGAAGCAGAGCAACCAGTCCCAACAATATATCCATAATTATAAGTTTTTGTACTCTCACCAATTTTTCTCCCAACAGTTAAAATACCAACCGCATTGGAGAGAGTCGTTGTTGTAATACCAATAGTTAATTTTCTTGGTAAAACTTTAATAGGATTATTTTGTAGGTTTTTAATATATCCATTACTCTCATTGAGAGTTGGGTTATAGAAATACGCTGTAGATGGGGTATTTGTAATAAACTCTGCTCTGTATAATTTAAATTTCAAATCTTGATATTGATTAGATGACCATATAGATCCGTTTTGAGATTTGAATAGACTTCCTATTGAGAATTGTTGTGAATATAAAACTGCTCCTGAGTCTGGTAGATTTTTAGTTTGGATAGTTTTCTTACCCATTTCTGCAATGAAAACTTCATACTCCACACTCTCTGGTGCTAGTAAGACCACACAATATTCTCTATTTGGTTCAAGATATATTGGATGATCAAAAGTTACTGTAGTTGCAACTGATGCATCATCAGATATATTAACTTGATCTGGTCTAAGAGTTACAGAATTTCCAACAACAACTCTAGTTGGTGTTCCCAATTGTACCGTTCTAATTTGAATAGTTATTGGATTAGTTCCAGTATCTTTCTTGTAGAAGAAAAGATCAACTGCCGTTAAAAATGATCCGTTTTCATCATCATTTATAGTTTGACTTCCACCAACACTAAAAGATTGTGCTAGTGGATCATAATATTCTGCTACAGTTGTTGTTAGAGTTGTAGTTGTCGTTCTTGTTGTAGTATTTGTAGTTGTATTTGTTATTATTGTTTCATATAACTCTAAAGTTCCTTCAGAAACATAATTTGTTTCTGCTGTAGATACTGTCGTACTTCCAGGAACTGGTGTTACATTAGTAGAACTTGATGTAATTTTATAAGTTTTGTTTCCAGTGTTAATTCTTACATCTGGGGCAGGACTTGTATTTGGATCTCTGATGAAAAATGTTCCAATTAAGTCTCCATAATTATCTGATATTAATCTCAGATCTTTTACATATGCAACAGATCCACTTGTTTGTCCAACTAATTTAGCACCTCTCACCAAATATCCAGAATAGAGACCCTGTGCTTCTTCTGATATAGAATAAGTGTCTATATTTAATATTTTTGAAGATGCACTATACCCATCAGGTATTGATTCAGTCTTATTATATGGATTTGTATTGAATTTAGATGATGGGTTATTAAAAGGACCAAACTTATGATTTGAAGTAGCAACTCTAAAAGATATAATCTGGTTATTGTTGCTATCATAACCTAAAACAGTTTCGCCAACACTAAAAGCAGATGAAGCACCATAGTTTTCTAACGATGAACTATTGGAAATTTCTAATAACTTTGGAACAAAATCTACAGATCCATTACCATCTAAGAACTGATAATATCTTGTATATGGTTTTAAATTTGAAACCTTAAATTCAGTGTTTCTGGATCTCATGTACTCTTCTGCACGAGACTCAACTAATCTAGTTGTGCTCGAAGTCGCAGTCGATGCATTTGTAACATCGGATACATTTTGTGATGCAGAGAAAGTTGTCGAAGTTTGACCATTTCTATTTACATCAGCAATACGAACATTTCTGGTTTCTAATAAAGTTTTATCTCGTTCAATTAAAACATTATTTGTAACATTTATTGTTTTATCTGGCAACTGAATTGTTCTAACCCAATTGTCTCTATTTGGAGATAAAGTTACTGATCCAGTATAAGATACTACATGGAATGGATTTACATTTTCTACTTGTGTTGCTAGTGGTTGTTCAATCCATTTTACTGAATTGTATTTTAAAGTTACTGTACTTCCAGTTTTTTGTACATTTGAATCTAATAAATTATAGTTGTCTGATAGATCTACTTCCTCATTAGATATGTTTGTTGCTGGTGCAAGATAATTTTTTAAACTATTTCTGGATATTATTGGTCTCAATTCTTGAGAATTTTTATCAATCTCAAGTAATGAAAAATTTAAATTAATTCTCTGATCATCCTTAAAGTCATCAACAAAAAATCCGGTTTTGAACCTATTAAATCCTTCAGAATCTTGAATCTGTAAAGTTTGGGTATTTAATTCGAGCAGGGATAAAGATGTTATTTTTTCAAGATTTTGTACTCTATTCTCGATTAAACCAATGTCTCTCATCGTATATCTTCTATTATCGACGAGAGATACAATTGCATTATTAGGATTATACAAGTATGGTGGTAATGTAATTGTTGCCAATTCCATTACATCATCAGATTTAATAGGAGATTTTGGATCCGTCGAGGATATTCCCTCAAGATATACAAATTCACCTTCTTTACTTAAATAAATTTTATCAATTCTTCCAAGATAATAATTATATCCTAGAATGATATTTTCATTGGGAGTTAAATTAACTTTAATAGAAGAACTAAAATCTCTATTGGAAAAATCAAAAGGTGAAGAACTGGAACCAGAAAATACAGATACTCTTGGCCTAAAATCTAAAGTATCAGATGCTCTTAGTTTATTCTCACCTATCAAAGGAATATTTTCTAAAAATTGTTTTTTATTATAACTTAACGCAGTAAATACATCCCCAACATCTGTGCTAGGAACACTATAGTAGTCAAAAACAACTAAAAGTTTTTTCGTAGGTTCGGTTTCATTTTCTTTTCTAACAATTCTAGAATAATCATAATATTGTTGCTTTTGTCCCTGATCTAAAAAGAACTTATTTGAAACGTCTACATAGTTTCCAAAAGATATTGAATCTATTTCACCAGTTACTTTAGATTCTTCAAAAAGAATACTTTCATTACTTAAAAATCTATTAGAATTTAAATAAACAATATTTACACTGTTTGTAAATTTTTCAACAACCCTAGCAACACAACCACTTTCAGAACCTATGATATTTTCTCCTACAATTACATTTCCACCTATATTTAAAATTGAACTAAATGATAAAGAATCAAAAGTAGGACTAGAAGTATCTAAAGACTCATAAACTGCTAAAACTTTAGATACATCTGGATAATTTAAACAAATTTCTTGATCCTGTACCCTTAATCCATAATATTGATTATAAGTTAAACCATCATTAATGGATGTACTTATTCCAGTACCAGACTCTGGGTATTTTGAATAATTAATATTTACTATTCTACTTCTATTGTATTGTTTTTCCTTACTCTGAACATTAGTTTTAATGAACGTCGCATTAATTGTAGAAGTTGTTTTTCCTGATGTTAAAGAACTTAATGTAACTTGGTTATTTGATAAAGAGAATTGGTCGGATGTTATAGTTTCTGTTGTTCCATCAGTGTAGTGTACAGAATATCTTTCTTCATCAAAGTTCTCAAAGAAAGCAGTTGAGATTCCGGATGGTAAAGAAAAATCTGATACAGATAAAACAATAGGTGAACTTGAAGATTTAGCACTAATTGATTGGGCGCAGAATGATAATTGAGATCCATTTAAATCAACTGAAGATATATTTGAATTTGGAAGTTCTGCGTATAAAAATCCTTTATCAGAATTTCTAATTTTTGGAGATCCAACACTAAATGATACATTTGTTGTCACACCAACTGTTCCATCACATATGCCAGTTAAACTATTGACACTAACAACAGTCATTGAAGATCCATCAGCACTTATACTACTGACCTTATTATACTTTTCATATGCTGAACCACTTAGTTGATATCTAATAATTGAACCAACTTTTATGGAATTGAAAAACTTTCCAGGAGATGTTACAACTCCACCATTATCGATATTAATTGTATCGGATGGATTGAAACCAATTGGCAGTTCTTTGGATAAAACAGAGTCTGCTAAAAATGATGTAGAGAATCCCGAAACAACAGTGCTTTGATAAACTTGTTTAATGTCACTAGAATCGTATACGGTAACTGCAGATATTGATCTTGGATATAGATCAATTCCATTAATTTGAATTTGCTCACCAACAATAAAAGTTCCAGATGTCTGCCTTAACTTAATAGTTGTTGATTCATCTCCAGCACTAATAGCATATCCACTTGCACCACTACTCTTTCCTTTTACAAATGATGTAGAAGGAAGTTCTACGCTCGATAAACTCTGATTTAGAACTAATTTAGTATATGTTTGTATATCGTAAAGATACAAATCCCAATTTGTTGTATTTCCAGTATATGCAGAATCTGTTAATCTGAAATTATAAACTCTAGCATCTCCAACTTTTGTAGATGAACTAGGTTCTCCAGATGAACTTCTTCTATCTGAATGTAATTCTACTGTTTGATTTTGTTTTGGTGATCCAAATATATTATTAATACGTAATAAATTACCCATTTCAAATGGGATATTAGATTCTTCTACTTTTTGAGTATCTCTTGGTTTAGATACATCTAAAATGGTAGTGCTTATTTTTTCAATATCATATCCTTTAACGTAAGCTTTACCAGGAGACAATTTTATACATAACAAATCATCTGATGGGGTATTTTCTTTTTCTGTTTTTTGGTTTTCAAAAAATAATCCATTATTACCAAGTCTATTATTAAGTGAATTATGTAATGAAATTTTAAAAGGAGTTACCGAATAGTTACCAGACTCATCATACGTTCTTTCTGCAAGATAATCCCTAATTAGAGAATAATCTGTTTTTGCTGCTATTTTTTTTATTTCACCATTCTCTAGTCGCAATAATTCTATAAAATCTGTATCAGTGTCACTACTGTCAATAGTTTTTTTAGTTAAGGATAAATTAATCTTAAATCTATCTGCGCCTGGTGCCGCATAATTTGTAAATCCTTTAGCATTATCATATATTGAAAAATCATCTTTCGCAGTTATAATTTCTTCTGATATTTTTAAACCTACTCTATATGATGGAGTATTTGAATAATAATCTAAAATAATAGTGGTTTTAGATACATTTGCAAATGTTCCACGTACAAAATAAATTCCATTATCAATAGAAACTGCTGATCCAGTGAAAGTTCCATTTTCAGAAATTACGGAAGCAAAAGAAGTCCCCGCATTAATAATGGTATTTCCATACGTTACATTTTCAGTTGAAGATAAAGATTCTCCATCTTCAAATGGACTAATTGTAAAATTATTATCCGAATCTAGATATTTTACATATAAAGTTACATACTCTAAATCATTAACTAAATTTGGTATTTCAACTTTTTGAATTATTCCTGTTACTCCCGAAATTTGTCCAACGACTTTTTTCCCAACATATTTTTCAATATAATTTGAAATATCAACACCAAAAGAAGATGAATTTAATTTTACTGCAAAAAATTGTGGATCGTAAGTAATATTTCCTGGAATTACAACCGATCCCTCTTTAAAAAAGTGACTTCCAAAGGATTCAATTTGGTTTTGTAAAATTGACTGAATATTATTTAATTCTCGTGACTGAATTGGTCTTCCTGGATTAAAAAGTATTTTATAAAAATTTTTTTCAGAGTCAAAATCGTCAAAATATGGACCAACATTTAGATTTGTTTTCTGTGCCATTTGTTAGAATTCCAGGATAATTTTAATGTCTTCTTTTTGTCTAACATTACGAGATACAAGAGGTCTATTGTCAATGTAGATAATATCTCCTGTTTTTTTATTTATCTCGGGATTTGCAAGTCCACTATCAAAAGTTACACCTAAACTAATTAACGTATTACTTACTGTTGTTGAAACACCTGAAAATGATGAGAAGATTTGTCCAACAAAACCACTAGTCTCACTAGTTACATTTCCGCCACTAGAACTAAAATTGACATTAGCATCTGCTTTAGTTGAAATACCAACATAGTCACTATGGTCATATGTTAGTCCATAATATAGAGATCTATCTTTAAAGTATTTTAAGACTTTTGTATCAGAATCGTATGATGCTACATATCCAACTGCAATTCCACTCGAAGTAACTTGCGAGATCTTTTCTCCAACTTCTGGTAAAAATTCATTAACGTCATCAAAAATAATTGAATATAATCCAGAAAATTCAGTTCCAGAATAAATTCCTGCAGAGGTAAATTTAGAGGGATTTTTTAGAATTCCTATCTGACAAAACTTGGTATTGGTTGGAAAATCTCTGTTAGAATCATCAAACCTAGAATAAACCATTACTCTATCTGCACCAAGTTCCTTGTATAAATCGTATCCATGTCCAACAGATGGTGGAATAATTGGAACTAATTTTGCAGGATTAGAAATGTTTCCAGAAGGTTGTAAGGGTCCTAGATCAACTATACCATAAGTATAACCAGATCCTCCAGTTGTAACTGTAACATCTGTAATCTCACCTTCTGCATTTGTCTCAATATAAACTTCTCCATTCTCACCATTTCCTAAAATATCTGCATAACCAGAACTATATCCTCTACCAGAATCTTCTATATAAACGGTTTTTATTTGATTGCTATTCACGGAAGAATCACCATTTTCTCTCACAGAGACAATTTGAGGATCGGTAGAAGTTAACCAATCATTTGGTAAAGTTATATACTCGGTAGAATCAAATTTTACAATGTCTGATGGAGATATTGTAAACAAGTATTTCCAAACATATCCATCATCACCTACACCAGCAACAGATGGTTCTAAATCGGTAAATGTTGGTTCATATTGCGACTGATTCCCCGTAGTATTAATTCCACTAGAACCGTTTTCTATGCATATATAAACCTTATAGTCACTATTTACTACATAATATTCAGAATCATAGAGTCTAGATCTTTTAGAAATTGGAGATTTGTTGTTAATACTATAATCATGCCTATACATATCATACCGCTTACCTCTCACCCAATCAACTCTTTTAACCACTCTTCTTGTATTAGATGAAGTGATTTTTTTACCAAATAGCAGGGTATCTTCGTAATGAGTTAAGTAATCAATATTATCGATCGGATTTGGAATTACACCATTAGTAACTCCATCTCCACCATCCCAATTTTGATCTCTACCAAATCCAGTGTATCTGTTGGGGTTGGAAAGACCTACCCAAACATAGTAAGAATTTGAAGAATCATCAATTGAATCAACAAAATTATTTGCATTTAAAATTCTAAATTGATCTGATACAAGTGCAGACATTTATAAATTGTTTTTTTTCTATTTATATTATATTATGGAAGCTTTTTAACTAATGGTCCAACGTTTCTGAGACCATATCCCCTTCTTTGAACAATTGGGTATGTGGATAATCCAGCGCCATAAGTTTCTGAGGATATTCCAATACTAGATGTATATTGGCTTACTCCTATAGAAATTGGAGAAGAGGATCTACTGAAACCTGATAATCTACCCCAAGACATATTTCCTACTGGATACTTTATTGTACCTGTAGTTGCAATTCCCACATAAGAGGTTTCGGAGTGAACATTGCATGTCATAATCCCAAGTGTACTATTAAAGGCACTAACTTTGTAAATGTTATTGAGATGTGATGTACTTGTTCCAACGATATCATTATCATTTGAACCTATAGATGTAACTCCAGATCCTACTTTAGTATTGAAGATATAAACTGGATATCCAACTTGAATGTCTGGGAAAGTAAATGGATTTCTACTGAGAGTGAACTTTATTCCCAATGAAACTCCAATTCCCACAGTGGTTTCAATTCCAACTATAGAAGCACTAAATCCTTCCACATTTGAAACATCAGATAATAGTTCATATTGAGTGGAGAAATTAGTAGTTGCTATTCCAACAGAAACATTAGTGAAAACATTTACATCAAATTGTATTGGGGACTGATCTTCGTAATTGAATAATTCACCATTATCTACAAATAATTCAGTTGACGTAGAACTAAAATCTTGAATGATGTTTGCAGTCGGATATATTTGACTCTCAAGGGAATCTCTAGATTTAGAAACTACTTCTCCATTAATACTCAAATCAACTTTTTGTTTTGTCCAATATATTGGTTTTTCATTAATAGTATCAACACCTTGTGCTGTATACAAATTAGTTTCTACCTTGTCAGATCCAGATATATCATAAACTATACGACTATCTTGAGTGATTGTTTGATTGAGATTTGTATTATTACTAAACAGTTGGAGTATATCGCCAACTTTTATTGTTTCACTAGAATCTATTTGTAAACTATCTTCTTCTCTGGTTCCTCTATAGAAGAATATTGCTATATCATCATCTGTTTTTGGTGGAGTGGTGAATACTAAAGATGTTCCACCGTCAAATTGGTAAGCAAAACCTGGTTTTTGCAATATTCCATTTATGAAAATTACAAGAACAGAATTTAAATCTATTACCTGAGAATCAGAGTCATTTTTGTCAATTTCAAAACTCAATAACTCAGAATTATAATAAAGAGGGAATCTAACTCTTTGTCCATCTTGATAATTTTTTACAGAATCTATATAATCCAACTCTCCAAATTGCCAAGATGCAAATGAGTCTGAGAATGTATCAAGAACAGTTATTTCAAAGTCATTAATTGGAGAATTTAAGTTTACATCTGTTACTAATCCAACAGGTTTAAATACATCACCTCTTCTAAATCCATAACCATTTCTAGTAATATTAAATGATTTAACCTCGAATAAAGTAGATCCAATGCCAACAGAAGTGGAACTTGCTCCAACTTCTACGTTTAATAATAGTCCAACACCAGTATCTGTTGTTGCACCAATTCCCAAACGTGAAACGCCAACTATAGAAAGATTTTCATATGATGGGGAAGAAACATTAATTGTTGGATTAACATATCCAGTTCCATATCCAACTACATTAAACGATAGTACTCCACCAGGTCCAACTGAAGCAGTGATTGTTGCAGCACTACCAGTGTGTCCAGACTCTGTTATTGCTACAGAAACAGGGTTTCTATAACCAGATCCTAAAATATCTTGTGTTCCTAGTCCAACTGATATAATTGTACCTCCAGCACCAACCACAGCAGTTACAGACGCTCCAACGAGAGGTGCATAACCAAGTCCAGGTGTTGATCCAAGTGAAACTATAATTCCACCTCTAGGCAATTGGTTCATATTAACGTCAGATTCTGAGATAAAGATTTCATTTTCTATAGAAGTCGTAATTCCAGTAAAAGTAATACTGGTTATTCCTACATTTAAATCTTCCTCTATGTAATAATTATTACTGGAATTGTTCAGAGTAGTTGGGGATTGGAAAATATTATTAATGAATACAATTCCATTACCTCCACTTGTTCCCAATCCAACAGTGTTTATACCCTGAGCAGTTAGGGTGAAAGTGTGTCCTACTCCTGTAAATTGATCAGAAATATCATCATAGACAACGTTTGATGTATAGTCATTTCTTAAGAATACCCTTCCTGTAAACGTTGCTCTTTCTCTGAGTAAATTATTTGGAGGTGGTCCAATCAAATCTAATTGATTTCCTCTAGGTGGTTGAGTGAAATAAATTTTATTTCCAGAAATATTGTAAGATCCTCTATAAACTCTAACATTAGTTGTGTCCGTATGAATTCCTGATATTGACCCTACAAATCCCCTAGTAACCTCAACTAAAGGAACATTTCCACTAAAGGTAATAGGACCAACACTGGTTGTTCCTAATCCAACATTTTCAACTTTAACATATTCATCATCAATTTTAAGTAAGTCTAGTGGAGAAATTGAACTAATTCCACTTAAAGCAAAAACAGTAGATGATGCTCCAATTTGACCACCATTTCCATCTAAAGTGTGATTTACATATGAGTAAGTAATTGGATATTGTGCAAGGTTATTGATAGTGATTAAAGATTTTTCATTCTTCTTAACCATTTCAAACTCATGTGCATTTCCAGATCCAAATGATGTGAAAGTTACTCCTATTCCTAATTCAGCATATTCTTTCTTGGTTGCAATTCTAAAAGTATCATTATTTTCCTTAATTGCATATACTATAGATGGTAGAATGGTTGTAACAACTCCAACATAGTTTTCTGTTGCACCAATTCCCATTGCTACAGATGATATTCCAATAAATGTTGATTTTGGTGTATAAATTAGTTCTTCTCCTGTACTGAAGAAGTGATTTGTAATTTTAAATGTTCCACCAGCACTGACAATTGAAGAATCTGACGGATCAAAAGTTTTTACAAATATAGGTTGAGTTTGATATTTTGCTTCAAAATCTAGTTTATTTACAAATTGAGAATTTATTCCATAATAGGATGCTGTTTTTACAGACTGTCTAACTGGAGTATATACCAAATCTGGAGGAGTGTTAATTTCATCCAACTCTGTGTAGAAATATTCATTAAGGGATAAAATTTCAACATTTGTACCAATCGAAGCGTCTGGATAGAACTTGAGAATAAAATCAGTGGAAGAAACTTCAGCGCCAAAAGTGCCTATTCCAGTAGTACTACCTATTGATAAAAATGGATATTGAGTAAAATAAACATCAGATCCATCATAAATTGTCAGAATTTGATGTAAGGAACTAGTCTGACCAAATCCAACTTTGATAGTTGATTTTGCAGAAGTGAATAGTTCTTTATCTAGTACAAATATACTTGTAGATCCTGATGAAATATTAGAAAAGGTTGATTCAAAAGATACGGTTCTTTCATTGCCATTTATTTGTCCTGGTAATTTAAATCTATAAAAATCTTCTCCAACTGCAGTGGTGCCAAAACCAACATTTTTAGATCTTAATGTTATTTCTTCTGATGAGGTATTATTATACTTTAAGGACAAAATTCCACCATTTAATGAAACTCCAAACGATCCTATAAAGTTATAACTTTCTAAATTATTATTGTCAAAATAATACTCACTGATGTAAGCATCTGTACCATCATGGGATGTATAAATTTCAACATAATTCATTTTCGAACCATCACTATTCGACAATTGAATATTTGAATGAACTGCCGAATAATTTGAAATATTTAAATCAAATACAGATTCTGTAGATCCACTAGAGACAATTTTATTCTGAGATAACAAATCTACAAATCCAACACTTTGTGTCGATCCAATTCCCAATTTACTTATAAATGTATCTTGTAAAATTTTTATATCAAAATTAGAGTTATATGGATCTTCTGGTTCAAAATTCAAGTAAAACTTAGAATCCTCATCAACATATCCCCTAATTGTTGCCAATTTATCTCTTAACTTCTTAAATGTAAACGCTGTAGTAGCAATTCCAACATTTGTAAATTGATTATCAATAGATATAAAACTTGAACCAATTGAAACAACAATGGAGTTTTCTGGGACATAATCACCAACAACCATTAGACCTGTTTCTATATTTTCAGTTGAAATTCCAATAGATGAAATTCCAGATGTCTCTATAATTCCAAGTCTATCAGATACTATTACATTATCATTAACAATTTCTGCAGATGATAATGTAAAAATATCAGAATCATTGTTAATTGTTATGATTTCGCTGAATTGGGTCTCATTATTTTCAATATTTCTAACTTGGACCAAAAACTTATTGTATCCATTTCCAGAATTTAATTCTAGAATATTTGCAACATTAGTCCTTTCATCATTTTCGCTCGAAAATTGTGAACTAATATCATCAATTTCTAATGTTCTATTAGTTTTACATAAAATATAATCTGTAAGCCTTATGTTTTTAAATTTTATAAATTTAGATCTATTTCCAATCGTGTCAACATCAATACCAACGTCAAAATTATTAATAGTGTCTACTCTGTTTTCTCTAATAAACATATTAATTAGAGAAGTTACTGAACCCACAGTAGTTCCTATTCCAGTTTCAGCATTTTGTAACAATTGAGTATCTGAGAAATTTTTTGTGCCGCTAATATGAACTATGCTATTAACTGGACTTACAATTTCTTCCCAAGTTTTTGTACTTTTAACAGAATATGATAGACTTTGATAATAGTCATTGTCAGGAAGCACTTGGAAACTCTCGGAGAGTTTTCCAGTATCTGTTTGCCAGTCAAGATTTTGCAAATTAAAATAACTAACGTTATATTCACCAGAAGTAGACTGGATATTTTCTATACGTGCTTCACTAAAAGATTCTAATCCTCGTATCTTTTCATTTTTAGTTAATATATAACTTCCAGAAACTCTAATAAGATTTTTTTGGCAGTCAGTTACAATTAAATCTCTAGTAGTAAAACCATTTCCATCATCTGATGCTAATTTTTCACCGACAAAAAATGGTAAAAATCTTTGTAAACTTTCAAATTTTGGATAATTCTTATAATTAATAATAGATGCGTAAGACTCTTGAACTGTTTTTGCTATTCCTGGATTTGTACTTAGTCCAGAAATATCAAACTCCAATTTATCGGGGTTTAAACTGTAATAATTTTTTATTGTGAAAAATTGATATCCATAATCGGAAGAATTGAATCCATCTTTTGAATCATCGTATTTTTCAATCCCCTCAACAAATATTCTATCACCAACGGCAAATGGTGCAGAACCAAATCCAGCCAGAGGAGTTGTCAAGAAACAAGTAACGATACCTGAAGAAGAAGACTGTACTCTATCGATTGAAACACCATTGGAATTATTGATTGCTTTAATCAAAGCAGGTTTAATTGGAAGACCCTTTGGTTCACTCTCTATTTTTACTTCAACGATTGAAGATCCAGAAATAATTGGTCTTAAAAGTCCAGAATCTATTAATTCTCCCGTATCAGGATTTACTAGAATTAAATCTGGTACTGTAGTATAGTTTTCGCCACCATCCAAGATATTAATTGTGTCAATTGTGTTTGATGCGGATAAGTATAATAATTGTGGTATACTTGCTGTTGGTCTAATAGTCTTATCGGATGAATATTCAAATCCTTCATTAATAATTCTACTTTGTCTTATTCTTCCTATAGTACCAGAAAGTGGTACTATGAGAGCACCCGATCCAATTTCAGATTCTACCTTATCAAAAAGTGGGAAGGTTTTGTAACCATAACCACCATTTAATAATTTTATCTTATTGATTCCACCAACTTCGGTAAGTGAATTGGTGCTGTATTCTAAACTAAAGCAATCATCGTCAGTATACGATAATTTTTCTGGAACTTCTTTTAAGAATACCGTAAATGTTGTTGTTCCGACAGAAACAATATCGTATGAACCATTATAAAGACTATTTTCAAATACAATTTCGGAATAATTTAAAACATCTGTATCTGATGTGCTAATATACCCAGATTTTTCTAAGTTGTAATATAATTTTTCAGGTAAAGAGTTTGAATAATTTATTGTTAATGATGCAGTTGTTGTTATTCCAGCAGTTCCAATTCCATTAATAGAGAACTCACTGGTATTACCTATAGATACAAACTCTTTTCTAAAATCTTTATCATAATATATCTTCAAATTATAACCATCTAAGGATGAATCTGATAAATCAAATACTAAATTGTTATTTTTAACAGACTTAATTTGTGGATTAATGAGACTAAGTTCATACGTGCCAATTCCCGAACTAACAATATCTACAAAATTTGGAACAGGATTTATGAGATCATTATAAGTTTCACAAAGTTTAATCATGTTGTCATCAATTCTATAAACAAAATAACTTTCAGTTGATAACCCAGTAGGAATAGTTCCATTCAAAGTTCTATAGACAACTTTATCACCAGTCTTAAATTTGTGAGATGCTATTGTAATTGAATTATTTGTTGTATTAATTCCAGATGAAGTGAACTTTTTGGGGTCAATTACTATCTTTTTATTTAAATTATCAAATTTCACAGAAACAACTGATGATGTTCCAATACCAACTGATAAATTAGGTTTAACTTTTAAATTTACAGAATCTTTTACCTTTAGATTATGTGATGTAGAAACAGAAACTACTGATTGAATTTTATTTACATTTACTTTCAGTTGACTAAAATTAGACTCTATTGAGTACTCATTATCGTCAGTTCCGTTTGATCGTAAAAATAGACCATTTGTGGTAGTTAAACCAACATTAGTTACAATACCAATATAATCTTTAGATTTATTAATGACATATAATGTTTCACTAGTAGTGCTTAAAATATTAAATGCTGGACTTGATGGAGTATTAGAAACTGCTATTGGGTTTGTACTGTCAAGTCTTCTAAAAACTACTTCCTGTCCTGTTATAAATGGGTGATTTGGTAAGAAGATGCTCTGAGTTGGGACAAATGCATTGTAAGTTGTAATTCCTATAGTATAAGTTACATTTATACCCGATCCTATGGTTGTTCCTATTCCTACAGATTTTGTTGGATTGTAATAAACTATATTATTTACTTTAGAATCAAAATAATTAGATTTTTTATTAATTACGAAAGAATTTGGAAGAAAATAAACAGGTGTAGATTGTGTATGAGCAACTCCTGAAGTAGGTCTACTTACTCTTATTGTATTGAAATTTTCATATACATTAAGAACCGAGAATATTTCATTTTCTATTTTGATACTACTACCAACTGATATATTACTTGGAACAGAAGATAATTGAATATCTGTGACTTTACCTGTTGTGCCATAATTTTCTAAATCTGCATTTAATATTGCGGAATAAGTAGTCACACCAATTTGGTATGAATCATTTAAATTCAGATTTTGATTAGGTAAAGCAGATATATTGATATTATTTCTATTTGAGAATTCGTGATAGGGAGTGACGTAAACCCTAATACTATTTTCGTTTTCCCAAGTAATCACTGAGTTGTTAAAAGATTCTACTGTAGTAGAAACATTTACAATATCTTTTCCTTTTATTTCAGATACTTGAGCAGATACTCCACCACCACCACTTGAAGTATCATCAAAAACTAATGTATCATTTACAGCATAGTCTGATCCAGATTTTAGAATTTCAAATCCATTTATACTTCCGGTTGATACTGATTCTATTAAGGTCTTTTGTTCTATTATTTCATTTGATTCAACAATAAAATCATTGTCCGCATATAAATCATTTACTTTATATGGTGATGTATTTCTTAGTAACTTAGAATTATTAAAGTCAAAAGATTGATCCAAATCAAAATTTTCTGTCAAATACTCAGATCTATAATGATTTCCTACAAAGTAAGGGAACTTTCCGATCGAAACTAAGTTAATGTCATCTTCAGTTGTTGCAAAATATGCATATATTCCTTTTGGAAAATCTTTAGTTTTTCCAAATCTTCCATTATATGCATCCAGATCACCACCTCCAGTATATTGATAATCTTCAATAAAATATCCTATCGGAAATTCTGAAGTAGATGGACGATTTTCAACACTAGAAATAGTGTATCCTGGTTGCAATCTTTTTATTGAAGAATTGCTATTTGTAGGATCAGAATATCCAAATGATCCATAAATTGGATTTCCATCATATGCCCAACCAATAATATCAGAATGTGTCGTATTATTTCCAACATCATTAATATTATTTTTTATACTTTGGGAATAACCTAATACGGCATACTGCAAATTATATTTACTTTCTACTAAAATTTCATTAGCAATATCTCTGAAGAAAGTATTTTGAATTCCATATTTGTGTGCATTGTTTAAAGTCAAATCTCTTATATTAGATTGCAGTACTGCTCCTTTACCAGATGAAACTGCAATGATTGATGTATCATCTTCGCTATATCCAATACCACCATTAACAATAATTACATCTGATATTTTATTATTAACTATTATTGGTCTTAAAACAGCACCACTTCCACCACCTTTAACAATTAGTTCTGGTGTTGAGTAGTATTCGATACCACGACTTAAAACCTGAACATCAACTATTATACCATTTTCAATTCTAGGTTTAAATTTAGATTCTTTTCCATTCTTAATTATAATTTGAGGTCTTCTATGTACATTTAAAACTGTAGATCCATAATCATTCCCTTTTTCATAAACATAAACCTGAGATATTTTTCCTCTAATAATTGGAGTTGCATTAATGACACCTTTTATCTGAGTGCTACCAAGACCAATAGATGAATAATCTACAGATAAAACAATTTCTGGGTAACTAAAATATTGATATCCACTTCCATTAGTACCTAATTTAACATACTTTTGTCTGTCATAATCTAAAGAACTAGTTCCTCCCACACCAGCATTGCAAAGTCTAAATGTATCGGAGTCTACTTTTAAAATTCTATATTGAATATTAGTTGAAAGACCCGAAACAGCAGACGTTTCGTAATTATATGTTACAAGTTCTCCGTCAAGAAATCCATGATTTTCAAATTTTATAGCGTGATCATGTGTTGATATTCCTGATGGGGAAACTGTCAAATTTCTATGTGCATATCCACTGCCACCAGTAATAACTTTAATACCTGTTAGTTTATTTTTAACTTCTGTTTTAAATTTATGAATTCCTGCATTTGCAATTGTTGTAAACCCTACAGTGTTAATCCCGGATACATAATCGGAATATGATTGATAAATTTCAATAGATGTATCATTAATAATTTTTGAATAATATGTTGCACCATTTACCAAAGTCTTTGATTGGTCGATATCAGAACCTTTGAAAGTTCCTATTCCAATTTCATCATTATTGTTGCTATTGTAAATTATAGATTGACCATCAATCAAATTATGTGCTGTTTTAAATGAGATTTTTTCATTTTCAATGTCTAATCCACCACCATTGGACAATCTTCTAGCATCAAACTCAATTTCTCTTGCATATCTTTCAATAACTGGTTCAAAACTTGCTCCAGATCCGTTCCCTCCAGTTAATGCTATAGAAACTATAACATCAATATCAAAATCTTGAGGATCAACATATATTTTTTCTACAGAACCAATTACAACAGGTTCAATTAAAGCAGACCCATAAGATAAACTTAATAGAGGTGGATTAATAACATCATATTCACTACCACCATTGAGAACGTTAATATTTTTAATCGGACCATAATAGAGTTTATCATTAGATTTGTAATTGTATATTTCTACACCATTTTTTAACATTCCTATGGGTCCAGGAATTGTTTCATATTCAGTATCATCACCCAAAAACTGTGTTACTTTAAATTTCTTTAAAGACTTTTGAGGTGAAATTGTTTTAGATTTTTGAGAATATAATACAAACTTATGAGTTCCAGATACCAGTCCATTTGAAAATAATCCAAATGAAACATAATCACTCGATCCGATCATAGATCGACTGGAATAAAGTTTTACTCTTTTTTTATTGATATCAAGATTGTCACTTGCTAAAACCTCAACATAGTAAGGGCCGATTTCTAGACCACTTATTTTAGTTTCTTCTTCAGTATAATAAAAAACTTTATCTCCCGTTATAAACGAAACGACTTCATCAAAATTAATTACGGTATATTTTTCAGTTTCACTATCTTTTTCTTCTAAACTAGAGACAGTATAATCAAAAAGATTAGTCTCTATCTTATATGATGGTAAAGAGTTTGATGCAACATATATGTAATTTGGAAACTCAGTATACAAATTCTGTATATCTGAAGTTATTACGTTATCACCAAATTCGATAGGGACAATAGAAGATGCTGTTTTTAAGTTTCTTCTAAAATCATATTTTGTTGAAATATTAAGCGCATTTACATTTACATCAACTTCAACTTCTTTATCATTGATATTAGTAACTGTTATGTTTTCAAAACCAGAAATTAATTCTTCAGTGTTTCTTTGTAAAATTTCAATAGTATCTCCTACTTTTAAACTCGAAGAATTTACTCTAGATTTTGTAACTATTTTATTGCCACTAAAAAAATCTACCTGATATCTTGAACTGGTGTTATAAACCCATGTGTTTGCAAAAATTTCTTCTAATTCGGATCCCTCTTTAATGTTGTTACCGAGATTTTGTGGATATATTTGGTCTCCTGCAACAAATTCATAATTATCATCATTAAGTTCTAAATCTGATAAAACTCCGGTAATTTTAAATATAACTTTTTTAGTTTCATCTCCATCTTCATATCCTTCATAAGTTTCATCTGAAACTAATGTGGAAGTCTTTGGAATTGTTATTGATGAATCTAAATTCACATAACACCCAAAGAATTGGTTTATACTTTTTTCCGAATAAAAAATCTCAACCAAATTGTCATAATCTGGATGAGCATAGAAAATTTTACCAGAATCAGAAAATCCGATTGTTGAATCGACAGTAATAACTGATGTACCATTTTCTACTGAAGGTACACTAACATTTTCAATAATTTTTGTACTAGGTGTTATTGAAAAAGTTCCCGTAACATTAGGATAGGTATCGTCATATCCAATAAAGAAATTTAATTTATAATATACTTTTTCTCTTCTTTTAATTGATTCAATTTCCGATACTGCTGCAGTTGTGGATGGATCTGTTGATTTTTTAATTGTTTGACCAGAAAGTTTGGTAATATCTCCAGATAATACGTCTACAACCGCAACATTTCTTCTAATATAACGAGAATCTGATGGTTTAATTAAAAATTTCTCAAGATCAATTACTGTTGGGGTCTCTCCAAATAAAACATTGAAAAGAATTCTAAATGATTCTGGTGTTCCTTTTGCACTATAAAGTGTTCTTGCTTCTTTTAAAAAATTACCTACATTTAAATTCTCAGTAAATTCTACTCCTTCTAAACCAGGAGACAAACTAAATTTGATTTTCTTATAAAATTCCTGTAAAAATAAAGAACTTAGATTCTTTATAGTTGAATTGGCATCGTGCGATGTTGCTGCAGATTGATCGAATACCAATTCTTCATAGTTTAAATCCTGATGATAATTTGTAACACCACAAAATCCTCTAATACATCCCGTAAAAGTATTTGCACTTATGCCAGTATAGGTGATAATTTCATCATCAATTTGAAGAATTCCATATTTGGATGGAAAACCCTTTGTACTAGAAACAACTATAGTATTAGATGTTGCTGTAATATCATTTTCCAGAGTTATTTCGCCTGAAATAACTTCTGACGTAAGATTATCAAGATTTAAATATTGATCTAAATTTTCTACAAGATCAACTGATCCACCTTGATATTCTTGAGAAATATAATATTGCTTTAAAAATTCCGAAGTTTTTGGACTTTCATCTAAAATGAATTCTGGAAGTTGACTATCAATTATTTGCTGTATCTTTACTCTTTGATCAAAACCAGTTTGTATCATATTACGACCTCGTTAAATCTCCATTTGAATAACTTGAACGATAGGAATTTTTAGAAAATGCCACCCCAGAAGAATCTTCACCAGATGCAATAGTATCTCTAACCATATTTATTTTACTTTTTCCAAGATCAAACTTTACATAAAGGTCTTTAAGACCTATAACATCATTAGAATCTGGATATGCTTGTATTTCTATAATATCATTGCCCAGAACAGTTGATGTGATTGTTATGGTATTGATTAATATTTCGCCCTTTTCATAATTTACTGTTCCAGCAGAGGAAACAATGATCAA
>Ga0129336_10000267_pt1 | contig 29375 bp, 22 predicted proteins | sample CPB6_02_DNA_FD_96878 | JGI IMG/M metagenome (GOLD analysis project Ga0129336, IMG submission 96878) | Freshwater to marine salinity gradient microbial communities from Chesapeake Bay, USA - CPBay_Sum_0.6_0.2_DNA | ecosystem: Environmental > Aquatic > Marine > Coastal | place: USA: Chesapeake...
AGAATATTAATTTTTATAAAAATGCTATTTATGTATTTTGTCAGAGTACGTTACATAGTGAAATTATTTATAAAAACACATTATTGAATAATATTGTTAATTTAAAAGGAAATATTTGGACTTCTGAACAGTTTAGCATTTTAGAAGCAAATATCGGCAAAAAAAAATATATTGATTTTGGTATTATTGAAACTTTCAATAAAAACAAAGGTATGAATGATTCTATACAATATTGTAAAAATAAAAATATTAATTACTCATTAATACCACAGACAGATTTTTATGATTTTATTGAAAATTTGTCTAGTGTAAAAACACTTGTTTTTATGCCAACATGGGTTGAAACTTTTAGTAGATTAGCCATAGAAGCAAGAATACTGGGATGTAAATTAATAACCAATAAATTAATTGGCTCTGCGTCAGATGGATATCTTTCGTATAGCGGCTTTGAACTACTTAATATTATAAAAAATAGACAAAAAGAAATTTTTTGTTTATTTAAAAAGGCGATAAATAATGAGAAATTGGATACTTTTTTTGTTAGTTTGCCAAAAATTTCAATAATAACTTCTCTATTCAAAGCAGAAAAATACATCAAAAATTATCTTGATAGTATTGTTAAACAAACAATATTCAATGATTGTGAGTTAATACTTATTAATGCTAATTCACCACAAAATGAAGAGGAAATAATTAAGCCATACCTAGAAAAATTTACTAATATTAGATATATTAAATTAGAAAAAGACCCCGGCCTTTATGGCTGCTGGAACATGGGAATTGAAATTTCCAAAGGCGAATATGTTTGTAATTCTAATGTTGATGATATTAGAAATTTAGAAAATTTGGAAATATTTAGAAAATATTTGTTTTTTTCTAAAGATGTTGATTTGGTTTATGGTGATGTATGTGCCGTAACAGAAATGCCAGATTTAAATAAAAATTATCCTTTAAATTTGTTTGAGCATTGTATTCCTACATTTTCTAAAGAAAATATGATTAAATGTTTGCCCGGTCCTTTACCAATGTGGAAAAAAACATTTCATGATAAATATGGTTTATTTGACATAAATTATAAATATGCTGGCGATTGGGAAATGTGGCTTAGGGCAGTAAGAAGTGGTGCTAATTTTATTAAAGTTAATACAATTTCTGGTTTTTATTATGTTAATCCAAATGGACTCTCAACATCAAATGATTTTTCTATTGAAAGATTTAAAGAAGAAAAAACAATCTTTTGGGAATATATTGATGTTTTTGGTCAAAAAGTTACTGAACAATATTCTCCTTATTTTTCGAGGTAAATTTATGATATTAGAAAATAAAAAATTAGTTTTCGTTCATGCTCCAAGAACTAGTGGTACATCAATTGAAAAAGCAATATTAAATGGTCTTGTTCAAGATTCGATGAAGCATTTAAAAGCAAGTCAATATAAAAAGATGATTGGCAATTTACAATGGGAATCATATTATAAATTTTCTATTGTTAGAAATCCTTGGGACCGTGTTATCTCTATGTATCATCAAAAATATTTTCAAGATATTGGTATCCGTAGTGGAAAAAGTTTGAAATATTTTCTCTCTAACTACACTCCAGCACCTTGGGAACATGGTATCCAATGTTCTGATTATATTGATGAAAAATTAAATCTGATTATTAAATATGAAAATCGTGTCGAAGGCTTAAATTTACTTTACGAACAAACGGGAATTTTTGTTGATAGTAATATTTCAGAAAGGTCAGATAATAGAACTGATAAAGATTATAAAAAATTTTATGATTCAGAGACAATTGAAATTGTAAAAAATATGTTTTACAACGATATACAGAACTTTAACTATGACTTCTAAAATAAAGGTAGCCGTTTTTAATAACGAAATTAATATTTCAAAAGAACCAATTTTGGGCAGACCTTTTTCTTTTAATTTAGACAAAATTGATTTATGTAATAAGTACAATGAGGCGGATTATATTTTTTGTAATTTACATTATTTAAATTGTAATGAAGATTATGAGATAGTTAAACAAAGCGAATTATTTAAAAAATATAGTGATAAATTTGTTTTTTGGAGTATGCATGATAATCCAAGCTTTGCATATCAAGAGACAAAATCAAAAAAGTTTATTTGCCAACCTTTATATGGACACGAAATAAACAAAAAATTTAATGTTGTTCCTGTTCCCTTACAAATGAGGCATTATGAATGGAATTTAATTCAAGATAATTTATTTATTGAAAATTGTAGAAATAATGAAAAAATATACAATTTTAATTACGTTGGTCAAATCATATATGCCAATAGGCAATGGCTTAAAACCATATCATTACCAAAATATGATTTTGAAGAAACAAAACCAATTTGGCATATCAATACAGTAGATGGTCGTGTTGGCATTGTTAAACAATTTTGTGATAGGTTGTCAAAATCGCAATTCTGCTTTGCACCCAGAGGTATTGGCTCTAGTTCGTTTAGACTCTATCAATCTCTCATGGTTGGAACAATACCAATTATTTTTGGTATGAATGACTATCCATTTAAAGACGAAGTTGATTGGTCTGAATTTTCTATTGAGAATTGTAATGATTATATACAACTTTTAAAATCGGAAGAAAAAATTGCTTCTCTCAGAAAAAATGGTATTGAATTTTGGGAAAAGTATGTTAATATTTATAACTGTGACAGAATAATATTTGATAGGTATTTAAGTGGTAATCAAAAAACTTAATGGTCATTCTGGTTGTGAAGTTTTATTGTATAAAAATGATAACAATTTTTTTGTTAGAAAAATTTCCCAAACAAAAAACTATAATGAAAGATTAAATATTCAAATAGAAAAACAAAAAAGTTTTAAATCTGATTTAATTAAAAAACCAAATATTATTGATTGTTGTTATAACGATGATAAATTTTATTGTGATATGCAGTTTATCAATGGCGTAAATTTTTCAAATATTATTGAAACTTCAAATATAACAGAAATAGATTTTTATTTTCATAAAATAATTAATTTTATACAGAATAATAATTTTATTGATGAAAATGTGTCATTTGATGTTAATCAAAAAATTAAAAATTTAAATATTGATTTATTAAAATATGATTATTATATAAAATATTGTCACGACTTTGATTGGACAAAAGTTAAAAAATCATATTGTCACGGTGACTTAACATTTGAAAATATTTTAATTTTCAATAAAAACATTTATTTTATTGATTTCTTGGACTCTTCGATAAATACAAAATTTATTGATGTTAGTAAAATGTTGCAGGATATAATTTTATTTTGGTCTTGGAGACACTCCAAGCAACAACCATATATTAAATTGATTCATTTATATGATATAATTAAAGCCTCGTTCTCAGTCGAAGAGATGTTATCAATAAAAAAACTTTTGGTTTTAAATATGCTAAGAATAATTCCATATTGTTCTACTATTGAGCAATATGAAATTGTAAATGAAAGATTAAATTTTTTAAAGGAATATTATATAAATGAATAACCTTATAATTCCTGCTGCGGGTAAAAGTTCTAGATTTCCAAATATGAAACCAAAATGGATGCTAACACATCCTGATGGTCAATTAATGATCGAAAAAGCATTATCGCCTATAAAATTAACTAATTATGATAATGTTGTTATAACAATTTTAAGAGAGCATTGTGAAAAATATGAAGCAGATTTAATTTTGAAACAAATATTTGGTGATAAAGTTATAGTTTGTATTTTAGAAAATGTAACAAATAGTTCTGTTGAAACAGTTATAGCAACGATTAATAGATTAAATTTGACTGGATTTGTAACAGTTAAAGACTCTGATTGTTATGTTGAATGTGAATATCCGCTTAACAAGCAGTTTGTTGTGGGTATGAAAATAAATTCAAATTCTAAAGTTGATAAAGTACAAAACAAAAGTTTTATTTTAAAAAATGAAGATGATTTAGTGTTAGATATTGTTGAAAAAAAGATAATTTCTGATATTATTTGTATTGGAGTTTATGGATTTGAAATTAAAAATTTAGTTGATTCGTACTATTTAATCATTAATAACCCAATTTATAAATTTAATAATGAACTGTATCTAAGCCACATTATTTCATATTTGATTATTAATCACAAACAAACATTTGAATTTGTACAAGTAAATAGTTTTATTGATTGGGGTACAATTGACGAATGGAAAAAAGAACAAAATAAATATAAAACATACTTTTTTGACATAGATGGTGTTATATTAAAAAATACTGGTAAATGGGGTAGTAAAAATTGGTACGATTCATTTGAACCAATTGAAGAAAATGTAGAATTATTAAAACAACTATCTGACCGTGGTTCTGAAATAATTTTTGTTACCGCTAGAGATGAAAATTCATTAAAGCAATTTAAAAACTATATGCAACAAAAAAATATAAAGTATAAAACCATTATTACTTCTTGTTTGCACAGTAAGCGTATTATTGTTAATGATTTTTCATATACTAACAGCTTTCCTTCGTGTGATGCTATTTCTATTCCAAGAGATTCACAATTAAGAGCATATATAAATGAGGATTTATAATGAGACAAATTAGTTATGCATATTTAGAGACAACAAATTATTGTAATTTAAAGTGTTCTTTTTGTAATAGAGAGGATGTAATAGGTCCGTTAAAACATATGGAGTTAAGTAAATGGCAAACTTTACTTGATAGTATTAAGCATCATCCCATTAAAACTGCGAAATTGATGGGTATGGGCGAACCTATGCTTCATCCACAATTCGACAAAGTTGTTTCTATGTTCAAGCATACATTTCCAGATTGTTTTGTTATTGTTGCAACAAATTGTCAATATTCAATTGCAGAAAATACTAAAATGAGACAAAAATTTGAAAACTGTCTCAATTATATTGATATGCTTTATTTGTCTATCGATGGATATGAAAGTAGCTATGAGCGTGATAGAGCACCAGCAAAATGGAACAAATTAATTGACTTTTTGGAAAATTTAAAAACTATCGACAGAAAAAAGTGTGATATTGTGGTAAATTATGTTGTAAATGCATATAATGTTGATGATATTGAAAAAATAGACAAATTAAAGAATGAATATAATCTTTCAAAATTTAGACTAAATATTGCTCAAATCTGGGATGAAAATAAAAGTATTTCGGACAACATTGCTACGTCTGGATATACAATAGACCAAATTAAATACCTAAATGAAAGATGGTCCGATAATATTATGGGCAAATCTGAATGGGATTACAAAGATTGTTTTTGGGTAAATGAGGGATTATATACAACAGTTGAAGGTAATGTTAAAGTTTGTTGTATGAATACTGCTGCCACACCAGTTGGTAATATTTTTGAAAATAGTATCGACAATATTCATAATTCTGAAAATTACCAAAAAATTAAACTAGGTTGTAATTCAAATAATCCTACTGAACATTGTAAAAATTGTTCTTATAAAGAGTTAGCTCCATTGCTAAAGGAATTAAATGTCAAAAATAACTAACAAAACATGGCTTTATGATATAGAGCGAAAATACTCTTATAGAAAAAATATTAACGAGTATTATCGCCTTGATATGTCGGAAAGAATCATTAATTATCCAACCGAATTTTTTTCACATTTTATCTCTTCTTTAAAACAAGAAGATTTTATATGTTATCCAAACAAATATGATTTTGAAAATTTGTCTAAAAGAATTTCTATTCTTAACGATGTTGAACAAGATACAGTTTTTATTTCCACAGGTTCAGATTTAGTATTAAAAAGTATTTTTGAAATTATTTGCGACAATAAATCCAATATTGTCACAACAAATCCTTGTTTTCCTATGTACGATGTATATTCATCTATTTTTGGCACATTTGTAAAAAAGGTGAATTATAATAAAAGTTTAACCATTTCAGCACACGATATACAACTCATGGTTGATGATAATACAAAGATTGTTGTTTTAGCAAACCCAAATAGCCCAATTGGTGATTGGAAAGACGAGAAAGAAATTAGATATTTATTAGATTTTCTTTTGCAAAAAAACATATTTTTGATTTTAGATGAAGCGTATGTTGATTTTGCTCCATATAGTATGAATTATTTGGTTCGTGATTATAAAAATTTAATTGTTGTTAAAACAATGTCAAAAGCATTTGGTGCTGCTGGTTGTAGAATTGGTTATTGCATTGCAAACAAAGACATAATTGCACTTTTAGAAAAAATAAGATTGTCATTTCCTATTACAACTGTATCTTTAAAATTTGCACTTCATTTATTAAACAATATAAATATTGTTTATGAATATGTAGAAAATACAAAATTAGAAAAAAATAAAATTTTAAATTTATTAAATTCTTATGAAGTTATTGACAGCAATACGAACTGGATACATTTTAATAATCTGAATAATAACAGATATGAATCTTTGAGATTAAAACAATTAGGTATTAGTATAAAAGATAGAGTGTGTATTCCATATGATGATAGAGATAATTGGATTAGATTAACTATTGGACCAAATACATCAGATATTATTAAAAAGGTAATTGAATGAATAAATGGAAAGACATATTTAATAATCGCTTAATAGATTTAAAAAATAATCTCAATATTAAACAGCCAAAAACTTTGGAACAACTTTTGATAGTTAGTGATATGAAAATTACAACAGAAAATTATAATAAAAGTTTTTATTATCTTAATACTTTAAAGCCAAAAAGAGTTTTAGAAATTGGTTGTGGTATAGGTATAAATTTATTGAATTTTTATCAAACTGGTAGTGATGTATGTGGCGTTGATTATGCAGAAGAAACAATTGAAACCTGTAAATTTTTTATGCCAAATGGACAATTTGTTGTGTCTGATGCGTTGAATTACAATTTTGATAATAAATTTGATTTAATTTTGAGTAATTCAGTATTTCAATATTTTGATAATTATGAATATTCTTGTAAAGTAATAAAAAAAATGCTTTCTCATTTAGATAAAAACGGTATTTGTATAATAAGTGATTTGTTTTGTTTAGATAAAATGGAAGAATATATTGCATTTAGAAAAAAAGAATTAAACATTTCTGATTACGAATGGGATACGAGATACAGCGGATTGAATCATTTATACTACGATAAAAATAAATTAAAAAATTATGTTGAATCTTTAAATTTTGGTGTTAAGTTAGTAGAACCAAGTTTTTACCAATCCGGACATAACCAATTTAGATTTGATTTAAGGATTACTAATGAAAACTAAAATTTATATTTTAACTTACAAAGGATTTAATAGGTTAAATAAAACACTAAAATCTGTTTTTGAATCTGATTATGCAGACAATGAATGTGAAATTAATATTATTAATAATCATACCGAAATTCGTATTGATGAACAATATAATAAAAGAGTAAATATTCTGAACAATAATTTACAAGCAGATTTCTCTACTGGTCATATGTCTAGAAACTGGAATCAAGCATTAATTTTAGGTTTTGAGAATTTAAATAATCCAAAATCTGATTTAGTTATTACATTACAAGATGATGTAATATTGCACAATCAATGGTATGGTAAATTAATTAACTTACACAATAAATATAATTTTGTGCAAAATGGGCACGGTGATGCAATTTGTAGTTATACGCCAGAAGCAGTAAAAAAAGTTGGTTTGTGGGATGAAAGATTTTTGATGGGCAAACAATGTGCTGATTATTTTTTTAGACATTTGATGTATAATTGGGATTATTGTACAATTAATGACCCAATTCACCAAAGAATTCACAATCCAATCTTTAATGACGATATTAAATCGTCATTTGAATATTTAGTAGTTGATAATTTTATGGGCGACCATTGGCCCGACCCAACGTTTGATTTGGAAATAGCAAATAAAGTGATTGACTATAAATATGGTTCAGAATCTGTTATTGCTCCTTGGACAGTTCAAGTTAAAAATAATGCCAAAATTTTTAAGTTTAATAAAACAAATTTTATAACATATTCATATTTTGAAAAAGATATTTACAATCTTGAACAAAAAGGTTATGTTCTATAAACTATAATGGTGATTTAATGATAATTTTAAATGAATTAAAAAATATAGTAGATGAATTCTCTATTAATGAAAATTTTGATGGCGGCGTACATTCGCATGGTTCTTTTAGACAAAGAGAAAGAATTGAAAAAGTTTGTGAATTGGCGTTACAAAATTATGACGGGGATATCTTGGAAATAGGATGTCACATTGGCCTTACTACTATCATTTTGTGCGAATTAGCAAAGAAATACAATAGAAAAGTAATTATTTTAGATCCTTGGAATGGGCAACAACAAGGAAATGACGAAGTATATCAAGTATTTTTACATAATACTTCAAATTACAAAGATATATTACAAATTAATAGACTTTCTTCTTTTTCAGCAGAGGGAAAAGAAGTTATTAAAAATAATAAATTTGCTTTTTGTTGGGTAGACGGATTACACACTAAAGATGCATGTAGTCAAGATATTGATTCTTGTTCTGGCAACAAAGCAATTATTGCAGTTGATGATTTAAAATGGTTACCAGAATTAAAAAATCTTTTTTTTGAAAAATCACAACAATACGGATTTATTACCTTCTATAATGAAAGTTGTAGAGAAGGATATTACATAAATGAGTAAAAAAATATTAGTGTTAGGAGCTGGTGGCTTCATCGGTTCGCATTTAGTCAAGAGACTTAAATCAGAAGGATATTGGGTTCGTGGAGTGGATGTAAAATATCCAGAATTTTCAAAGTCTGTAGCAGATGAATTTATTATTGGCGATTTGCGTGACCCAAAAGTTTGCGATTTAGTTGTAGATAAAACAATTGATGAAATTTATCAATTAGCAGCAGATATGGGTGGTGCTGGTTATGTATTTACTGGTGACCACGATGCAGATATTATGCATAATTCTGCTATTATAAATCTCAATATTATGGAACAAGCAGTTAAAAAGAATACAAAAAAAATCTTTTATAGTTCTTCTGCTTGTATGTATCCTGCTTATAATCAAGAAAGTGAAGAAAATCCAATTTGTACAGAACCATCTGCATATCCAGCGGCACCAGATTCTGAATATGGTTGGGAAAAACTGTTTAGTGAGCGTATTTTTTTAGCACTTATGAGAAATTACGGCGTTCAAGTTCGCGTTGCACGTTACCACAATATCTTTGGCCCAGAAGGTACATGGCACGGCGGCAGAGAAAAATCACCAGCAGCATTGTGCCGTAAAGTCGCAGAAGCACAAGATGGAACATCAATTGAAGTTTGGGGCGATGGAAAACAAACACGCTCATTTATGTATATTGATGAATGTGTAGAAGCAACCCGTCGCCTTATGGATTCTGATTTTACAGGACCAGTCAATATCGGTTCAGAAGAAATGATTGCTATTAATGATTTAGCGCAAATGGTTATTGATATCTCTGGTAAGAAACTTACCGTCAATAATATTTCTGGTCCCGTTGGTGTAAGAGGAAGAAATTCTGATAACACACTCTATAAAGAAAAGGTAGGATGGGAAACTCAAAAGAAATTAGTTGATGGAATTCGCTCTACTTATGTTTGGATTCAAGAACAAGTTCTAAACAATAGATACTCTGATAATGACCTTAAAGTATTGCTTAAATTAGGAGAATAAAATGCAACTTTCAAATCAAGCAGTAGGTGCTCTAATGTTAGCACTTCAAAAATCACTTATGGAACAAGCAGATATCGTTCCAATGTTAAAAGACTTCGTTTTTATCACATCAGAAGATGGTCTTGTTGTTACCAATCCACCAGTTGTTCAATTTGAACAACCAACAGTAGATGAATAATGCCAAGATATTCTTACATTTGTCAGCAATGTGAGAATCAAGTAGAAGCCTTTCATCCAAGCGATGAAAGGCTTTCTTTTTGTGACAAATGTGAAACTGATTCTCTCAAAAAAGTTCTCTCAATCCCAACAATTATTAAAAATAATAATGTAAATTCCTCGACAAATCGTAAAGTTGGGGATATAGTTAAGGAGAAGATTGAAGAATTTAAACAAGATTTACGAGAACAAAAACAAGAAGTTCTCAACAGGAAAGTATGATAATTTCAACCTTTATTATTGCTCTTCTAGTAACAACAAATATTATGTTTGTTTGGTATATTAGAAAATTGCTTAATATTATTTCTGATACAACAGAAGGTATAAATGATATGAAAGAAGCAATTAATGCTTTTTCACAACACCTTCAACAAATTTATAAACAAGAAACTTATTATGGCGACCCAACTATCGAAAGACTTATAAAACATTCCAAAGTGTTGGTTGGCGAAATAGACCAATTTGTTAAAGTCTTTTTAGTTTCTCAACCAATAGAATCGGATTTAAATGATAATGAAAAAACGACAAGCCAAGAGTAGTCCAAACGATTACTTCACCAAGCAACATGAACAAGCAATGATTGATTACGTCAATACTGACGATAAAAGATTGCGTACAGAACTTTATGTTGATTATATTGAACCAGCCTTTAATGAAATGGTGGATAAAATAGTATTTACATACAAATTTACTACCCTTCCAAATATTGATAATTTAAGACAAGAGTGCAAAATTTGGTTAATTACTGTATTAGATAAATACGACCCCGATTCTGGTTCCAAGGCATTCTCTTATTTTTCAGTTATCACCAAAAACTGGTTTATTCATAAAGTCAAGAAAACATCTGAACAGACAAAACGTGAAATAGACTTTGAAAACATTACCAATGCTTGTGAGCATGAAAATTTAATTGTTTATAATTCATATCTTGAAGAAAGAGAGAAGGTTGAATTTTGGGATGCATTCTGGAAAGAAATACAATCTTGGGACAGCATTGAACTAAAACCTAATGAAAGAAAGGTAGTTGATGCAATAAAGATAATCTTAGAAAAGCCAGATGCAATTGAGATATTTAACAAAAAAGCAATTTACTTTTATATTAGAGAAATTACTGGCTTAAATACAAAACAAGTTGTCAATAATCTAAACAGAATTAGAGTGCGCTACAAGGCATTCAAAGTAAATTGGAATGATGCAAATATTTGAATAGTTTCTAATTAATTATATGGCAAAGAAAATTGATTTAGACTCACAAATTAATAATGTTATTTCAAATATCCAAAGTGATAGAGAAGTAACGCTTGAACTATTGCATGATGTTATGAAGTACATCAGCACAGATAGTCACAAACACGCAGAAGTCGGTCATGTAACTGCAAAGTATATTGAATCTTTACAACGCTCTAACGAGCAGTTAGTAAAAATGACCGCTATTATGTTAAAACGAGAAGATGATAGATTTGGTTCCCTTTCAGACGATGAAAAGGAGAATATTTATGATACTTTAAGGGATAATAATAAGTAATGCCTTTAGATTTTAGAAAATCTAAACTAGGTTTTGCAAATCCACTAAAGCCTAGTAGCGACGATATTTCTTATGACCCTTATGACTTACAAGACCCAACAACAGCAGCAAATGTTATTTCTGCTAAAGAAGATGTTTTTGAAAGAAGAAATGTTTTCAAAGGGACAAATGAATATACTGCACTTGTCATAACTCCTCCGGAAGATTTGATATCTTCAATTGTTTCTGGTGTTTATACTGCATTTCAAATAGGTATAGGCGAACAAAGCAAGATTGTAAGGTTAAAAGTTCATATTCCAGAGCTTCATGCTTGTCTAGGAAATCCATGTGATATTGGGCATTACGAAAGAGCATCTTCTGAAAAAGAAAAATTAGCCATTGCTGAACAAATTATAGAAAATCATCCTTGGGTAACAGCAAGAGTAAATTTAAGTTTATTTGAAAATCCTAGTTTTGGAGATATTATCAAAATTAAATTTACCAAAGGACCATCTGGCGGTGCTATAGAAGATGCCGAAGTAGTTCAAATTATGAGCAGAGGAAATGCTGAAAGTATTAAAACTTATTGTGATGCAACTTTAGTCGATAAGTATGCAAGCACAATACCTACTGTTTTTGGTATGTTTGACAATTTCTTTGGTGGTGGCACAGATGCTTCCGGCAGTATTCAATCTACTGGTAATGGTAGTGCAGATATTGCCATTCAACTAGCGTTCCCTTATGTTGGAAACCCAGACAGAGATGGTCCAAGCCGTCCTTCACTATATAGAGTCGTTAAGAAATTGAATCAAGAAAGAGCGCATTGCGGCTCAGACATAGGTATGCGTGTTGGTACTAGAATTTATTCTTGTGCAGATGGAGTTGTGACAGATTCTGGACGAGGCTCTCCAAAATCTGGAATACGTGTTAGAATAAAGCATCCAAAAGGCTTTACAAATGGGGACGATTTATATACTACTTATATGCATTTAAGTAAAACACTCGTTAAAGAGGGACAAACGGTAAAAAGAGGGCAATTAATCGCTTTATCTGGGAATACCGGAGGCTCAACAGCCCCACATTTACATTTGGAAGTAAGAAGAAAAATACAAGGACTGAGAATCGGGGGTTTTGGCTATCCAGATGACTTTACTGTAAAGCCGGGACAAGAAAACACTCCAGAAGGTCAAAGAAGAATAAAAATGTTTAATTGGGGCGTATATGACCCTCTTGAAGTCATAACACTACCCTGCGTGCCAATTGGGGGACCATAATAATGCCAGCAGATTTTAGAAAATCTAAACTAGGTTTTGCAAACCCACTAATTCCAAACAGTAATGATATTTCATACGACCCATATGATTTGCAAGACCCTACTACTGCTTCTAAAATTAAAGCAGCAAATAAAGATGTTTTTAAAAGAAGAAATGTGTTTAAAGGAACAAATGAATTTTCTGGTTTAGTTATTTCACCACCAGAGGACTTAATCTCCTCAATTGTTTCTGGTGTTTATACCGCATTTCAAATTGGCGTAGGTGAAAATGTTCAAATTATAAGGCTTAAAGTTCATGTTCCAGAACTTCATGCTTGTTTAGGTAATCCTTGTGATATTGGACATTATGAAAGGGCAACGTCAGAAAAAGAGAAACTAGCAATTGCTGAACAGATTATTGAAAATCATCCTTGGGTAACAGCAAGAGTTAAGTTTTTTGATAAACCAGTTTTTGGCGACATAGTTAAAATTAAGTTTTCTAAAGGTCCAGTAAGTGGAAAAATGACAGATGCAGAAATAGTTAAAGTTTTAAGTAGAGGAAATTCTGAAAGTATTAAAACTTATTGCGATGATTCAATAGCAAACAAATATCAAAACACAATTCCAATACCATTTTTTAATTTTTCAAATTTTTCTGGCAATGCAGCTTTTGGAACATATAACGGATGTGCGGCTGAATTATTTTCGCTCATAATTAAAGCTGAATCTTCAAGTTACGATTCTATGAATAGAGGAGAAGGCGGAGATTCGGACGGAGGCGCGCCGGTATGGCTGGGCAAGAGTTTTTTACAAATGACTATGAAAGAAGTTTTGACATTTCAAAAAAATAAAAATAAACTTCATGCTGCTGGTAGATATCAAATAATTGGCTCAACAATGCTTAGATTTGTAGAAAAGATGAAAATTAAAGAAACCGATCTTTTTAATGAAACAACGCAAGATTTATTCATTCCATACGCTCTAGAAATGAAAAGACCAGAAGTTGGACAATATATACTTGGAACTTACAACAATAAATCAGAAGCCATTCAACAGCTAGCAAGAGAGTGGTCAACTATTGGCATTGAATACTTAGAACCAAAAGGTAAATATGAGGATTTTGAAGGTAAAACTAGAGGACACTCTTGGTATTCTCCAAAGTTTGCACCTACATCACCAGATTCAATAGGCGCGGCATTAGATTTAGCAAGAATAAAATGCAGAGGCGTTGCAGATTGGAGAAAGTAATATATATACACATATAAAGAGAGAAAATAGTATGTCAAGAGAACCATATAGCACAGAAAATATTAGTAAAAATGCCAATTTCAATAGAAGCGATAGTATAACCACAAGTACAAGCGGCAGAGCAGTTGGTGCTGGCGTTATGAATGAAGAGTTGTTCGAAGCAATTCCAAGAAGAAATACAGCACCATCTGAAACGGTATTTTCTGGTAGAAACAACTCTTGGATTGTCCTTGGTAGAGATAGACCAGCTAGCGTAGCATCTGGATACGGTAGCATGGGAGTTAATGGTGCTGGATGTATTGATTTGTGTGTCGGTATGATGGCTGGTTCCAAAACAGGCCCATTACAAGATGTTAGTGTTAATCCAAATTTTGCAGCCGACGCCGCGAGAATCTATATCAGTCAAAAAACAGATATAGATAGAAATTTTGGTCTTGCAGAGGGAAAAAAAGAAAAATTAAGAGAAGATTCTACTAGAGGTAAATCTGGTATCGGTATTAAAGCAGATGGTGTCAGAATTATTGCAAGAGAAAATGGAATTAAACTAGTTACTGGTAAAGGTAATTTTTTAAATACTGGAGATAAAGGAGAAGTAAATTCTAATGGAGATGCAATTGTGCCAAACGATTTAGGCTCTATTGAATTAATAGCAGGTAATGATACAACAGAATTAGCTTTGTCTGAATTATTGACACCAGCCGCTTTAGAATTAGTAAATCTCTTTTTTCCTATTAAGTTGCCAAATAAAATTAGAAAGTTGCAACCAATTCCAAAAGGTGATAATCTTGTTTATTGTTTTAAATATATTATGAATATAATTGATAATTTGATGATAAAAATAAACGTTATGGCTTCAATATTAAGTGAGTTTATGGCTGCTGTGCCTCCTGCAATTATTCCTCTTCCCGGCTCTGCTCCATTGGGTGCAATTTCTAGCGCACAAATATTTAGATTATTAACAGAAGTTACAATTGGAACAAATCCAGTAAATGGTTCTATAAAACAGCAAATAAATGCAGTTGAAAACATTTATTTAGAACCTTGGGGACAATTTTATATTAATAGCAGACATTGTAGTTTAACTTAGGAATTGAGATGCCAACTTTTTTAACAGGTAGTATATTTAACAATAATGGTGCAACAAGAGCAAGACCAGATTATACCATTCCTTCTTCTGGAATTAGAGAGTCTTCTACTGGCAGCATGAAAGCGAAGCCAGATTATGTTATTCCATCTTCTGGAATCGCAGGGTATTCCGATAGCGATGTTATAAAAGCAAAACCAGATTATATTATTGCATCTCCCGGTTCTATTAGAACTTCTGATGGTGGAGTAATGCGAGAAAAACCAGATTTTCTTACAAACAATATAGACCTCTCCATTTATCGCTCTAGCTCTTCATCAAGCACTACCGAATCTGAAGATGAAAATGATGTTGAATCATTATCACGCGAACAAAGCACGAATACTGTTGCTCAATTGCAACAAAATACTTGTGAAGATTTTGCACAAGATAATATACCAGTTGATATTCCATGCCCTACTTGCACACCAGACCCAAATGCAATCGTTCCAGATTGGACAACACTAGACGATAAACAACCATTTTTAAATAAAAAGACTTGTCAATATAGCATTGTTATAGTCACACAATATACTGATGTTGGCGACAACTATGCTAGTCGTGCTAAAGAATATGCACCAGTAGCTGCAAGAAGATTGCTTAGATACTATAATAAATTAGAAACTGATTTGATAGTAGATACGTTGGTAAATGGATATGAAGATTCGGGTCCAGTTATTGAAGCTGCTGATTGGTTTTTGCCATTAGAGCCAAATTCAAACTTAAAAATTTTATATACTATAAATGCTTTTAACTTTGATGGTTTAGCACCAGACTCAGAAGACCCATTAGCTTTTAATCAACAGGTTGTTCCTTCAAGCAATCAAATTGTTTTAGATTTAAATACTTTAGGTATTAAATTAGATAGATTGACAAAAACTTTGGGTGTTTATGGAAAATTCCAAGCTGCACTTAGAAACGTTGATAATGGAAGTATTGTTGTTGAAGGAACAAACAAGGAATTTATAATTGGTAGTATCACTAACGAAACTTCGTTAGTATATGAATTTAGCATAATTGAATCTGCACTTAATAATATATTAGTAGATAATAATTTTGATACTTTTGGAACATTTATACCATCATTTGTTAGTTGGTTTTCTGACGTAAGAAAAGCAGATAAAATGATATTAGGAATTACAGATGAATTTGTAATAGATAAAATCACAATTCAAGAGACAGGATGCCCAGATTACATTGTGAATGAGAAAAAGCTGGATAAATATATCGATGAAAGTCCTTTGAATAATCCAACAATCATCGCATATCTTTCTAGAATTGATGAAATGTATGACGAATCAATAGCAATTGAAGCTCCAGATTGGACAGAATTTTTACTTGAATATACATATCCAAATATTACCGTTAATTATGGACAAAATAAATTATTTGACGACGAAGAATCATTAGCAGAATGTATTGTTAATGCAGTTGCAGAATATGGTAATACAGTTTCTAATAGATTATTAGATTCCGTTTATTCATTTCCAGATATGGTCGCAGATAAATTAAATAAGTTTGCGTGCAAAGAAGATACCGAAAGAGATAAATTAACTGCTGCACAACTTATTGCGGAACAAAATGGTGAATTTTTTAAAAAATTAGATGAATCTGTAAAAAATAGTGATGCTTTTAAAGCATTTAACGTTATAAAAGATTTTAAAAGTAGAATTTCTGGTATTAAAAAAGCAGGTGGCAAAGCAACTTTAATAAAAATATACGATTCTATTTTAAATGATTATGGTTTTTGCGGTTTATTGTCTTTGTTTCAATCTTTGTTTCAATGTATTTCTACTGGTTTTAGTTTTGAAGAAATTTTAACTAAAATACTTCAAGCATCGTTTAAGAATTTTACTCCATTACAAATGGCTAAATTTTTAGAATTACTACCATCAGATAAAAAAGTAGAAGTAATAAACAAAGTAAATTCCGTCTTAGAGCAAAACGATATTGCTTCATCTTTTTTTAATACATTTAATTATGTAAATAATCAAATTTCTAGTGGCTCATATTCACAAGAATTTCAAGAACAAAAAGAATACGAAGACGAATTACAAAATAATATTAATGCCTCTAAAAGCACACTAAATCAAACATACCAGAGAGCAACCCAAAGAACAGATACTGAAGATGAAGATATATATGAAGATTTGGATTCGTCTAGTTCGGGAATGGAATTTTCTTCCTCAACATCAACAGGTGAAACCTCTTCTATTGTTCCATTGGGAATATTACAAACTTCCAATGAAATACCACAAGCAGCAGAATTTGAAGAAGACACACTACAACAACAAATAGTAGATGCACAACAAATATTAAAACAAAAACAACAAGATTTAGCAAATTATCGTAATCAACTAGGCAAAAATTCTGTTGGTAAAACACTTGGACAAATTCAACAAATTATTATGCAAGCTTATGTTGATGCATTTTTTGAATTTGTTAGTGCAGATGAACTTTACGCTATTTTGTTAAAATTTCCCGGTGTTAAATTATTAACACAATTAGTTAATTCCTATAATTGTCCAACACCAGATGATAATGCAAAAGTAACTTGGTTAAATTTCTTAAATACCCTTGAAATTGAATGGTGTAAATTACATTTTGATATTACGCTTCCTCCGCTTCCTACAATTCCAGATATTGGTGCATTTTTTTCAACTTTATGGAAGGCTTTATCACAGGTAGTAAAAGAATTAATTATTAAATTAATTTCTGAAATTATACAAGAAGTAATATTAAAATTACTTGAGATTCTTTTAACATCCTTATGTTCGTTATTAGATACCTTAGTTAATGTTGCAGAAGCGGCAGTAACTGGACAAAATCCTGCTAATGTAATTTTAGATATGTTGCGTGAAACATTTGGTTGCCCTCCTTTGGATAACGCGGAGCAAGAACAGGCTTTGTTGGAAGCAGTAGCTCAGATATTTGGTGGTCAAGGAGCATCTGGTGTGACAACTGAAGAAGTAGCATCGTATTTACAAACGGTATCTACTTCGCTAACACCATTTGAACTTGTGGATTTACTTAAAGGAAATTTATCCTCTGATAAAGCAAAATATCTTAAAAGTGTATTGCGCGCAAAAGAACCTAGATTAGCACAATTATTTCCAAATGAATCTTCTATAGCCTCTTTATTTTCGACAATTGGAAATCTAGTTCCAGATGAAATACTTAATAATTTTGAAATTAAAGCAGCAGATTTTATAGATGCACAAATTCCAGCTAATTTATCCGTTTGTGCTACACCAGAATCAATAGAAAGATTCACAGAATTAAGAGAATCAATACTTTCTGGCAAAGGACTAACTGACGACCAAATAAGACACCAAATTGATGGGATGCAACAACGTGCAGAAGAAAATTTAACTTTATTAACAGAGTTAGCAGCTACAGGTTTGGGTAATTATGCTGGCGATAGATTAATATCTGCTATGTATGGTTCTGCATCTTTAACAAGTCCATATTCAGCCTTAGAAAGCGATTCTTGTGGAACTTCATTGTATAGTAATCCACTTAACAATAGCAGCGTACAAGCTGTACAAAATTCTGCAAATGATTTATTTTTCACTTCTATAAAAACTTCTTACTTAAATGATTTGTTTAAAGAGCCAACTATATTTGATAAAGGTTCGGTTTTTTCAAAACAGCCAGTTGCATTTTTAAATGCAATTTTATCTGATAAAAATGGAAGAGATTACGTTAAACACATTAAGAGAACTGACGACGTAATTGCTACTTTATATAATAGTCAAGAACAAGAAGAAGATGTTCCACTATCTATACCATTTAAACCACAGAAAACATCAGATAATTATTTTCCAACAACCGTTGCTAATTTAACTCGTCAAAGTCTCATAGAGGCTACTGGTGATTTCGATGGTTTGGCACCAAAAGCGTTTTTTACAAGAACAACATCTTATAATGCTAGAACAGATGCAGAAACACCAAAAAGAATTTTGTTTGGTAAAAAAGAAGATTATAGTTTCACTATTAACACTTCTAGATATCCAGATTTTGTACCAATTGGTAAAAAATATCACTTATTATTTTCTCAATTTGCACTTAAAGACGGTGATATATCTTCGGATAATTTAAACAGACTTGCAGTTTTGACTGAATCTGAATTAACAGAAATAAAAGAATTAAAAATACCATCAGATATTCAGTTTGATCAAATTGAAGCTCTAACTTCTACTTTGTTGATTGGAAAAGTTCCAAAGATTGAAACATACAATGTTATTTATCAATCTAGATATGATTTAGATGATAATATAAGACAATTAAAAGAACAATATTTACCATCTTATATTGAAAATTCTCCACAAGCTGATTGTTTTATTTCATTTGTTAATTCTAAAATTTCTATTGGTCAGTATTCGACACCGCAGCAAATAACAATTGACAACTACGATTCTATTGCTGATAGAGGTTTTAAGTTTATAAATCAATCATTATCAGAGCCAGAAGCTTATTTGTTTGGATATGATTATCAAAATGACAAAATAACTCAAGAGGATATTGAATTAGACCCAGATACATTAGAAAGAAAAACAAATAATCCTAGAGTTGTGTTTTTAGATTACACTAAGTATGGCGGAACAGAAGACCAACCTCCAATCTACATCAAACCACCAGCCAGAACAGGCTGGCTAGGTGTGGCGGATTCAATAATTCCAGAGTTTGGTTGCGAGCCAAAAGTAGAAAATATTGTTAATTTTGACGAATTAAGCCAACTTATGACAGAATTACAAAGAAAATTGTCTGACGATATTCAATTAGCTTATTCTCCAGAATGCCGTGAATTAGTGCCATATATTAAACCTTTATCTTCTATTATGGCTGCTAACTTACAAGTAGCAGTAGTTACTACTCTTAGAATTTATATTTCTGAGGCAATTTTAAGATGTATGCCATTATATAATAAGTTTGTTGTTTCTTATGATAAAGTAATAGATGAATTATATATTGATTATATTTTGACAAAAATAGAAAAAGGTCTTTTAAATCAACCAAGAGGCATACTTAATACTGTAAATGATGAATATTATTTACAGTTTTTAGAACAATGCGTTCAAGTCGTATCTAGAAAATTAATTGCTGAAGAAATTACTCTCACGGACGTTGAACAACAAGCGATGGATTCAATCAACGCTATGATAAGAGATTTTTACTTTGTAAAAAATAAAGATTTTAAATTTTTAGAACAAATGAATGAAATCTTGAAAGACTTAAAACAATCAACAATAATATTGATTGATTCAATTAGAAATAGCGAATTTTCAAAAATTGAAGAAAATTATTCAACTTTTGAACCAATCTTAAATACAAGAGCATCAGAATATGACGCATTAAAGATATTTAGCGAAGGTTCTGATACTTCTCAGTCAATACCACAACTTTATGAAACATTTGTCACAAATTATCCAAGCAATTCAGCATCAAACAATTTAATAAATCAATTAAAAACTATCTTGACTACAATTAGCAATATTCAAAACAATGTCGGTACATCTATGAAACAAATGTTGATTACAGTTATGAATAAGTTAAATGAACAATCAATTACAAATCCATCTCTTAAAAGAATAAGAAAAGAAATGGTTTTGCAAGCAATTAGAGATACAAAAGTAGAAGCTAAAATATTGTTGCGTAAAATTTTAAAAGATGAAATATCTGCAATGTCCTCTAACTTTGCTGCCCATATTTATACAACTCCAACAAAAACTAATATTCGTAAATACTTTTTAGATTCTGATAATTTCAATATTTTAAGAAATGGAAGTAATTCATATTTTGATGTTGCTAGTAGTAGCGATAAAAATCCTTTGGATTCACTAAAAGATGTAATATTATCTGATTCTGCATTTATTGATTATTTAAATGCATATGAATTTCAAGAAAATCCAAATGGATTTTTCTTTTTAGAAAGATATGTCAAGTTACAAGATAGAACGGTCCCTATTTCTGGAACTGTAATCCCAGAAGAAATAACAAACAGACCAGAAAATTTATTTGGTGTTGTAAATGCAAATTCCTTCAAAGAATGGATTGGTACATTACCAACTGAAGTTCAAAATACGGAAATGTTTAAATTATTTGGTGACTTATCTGTTACTGGCTCACAAGAACAGGGATACCAACTTACTGGCTCTACATTAGGCATTAAGTACGGTCTTCGTCTAAGTTATGTACCTCCAAAAAATGTTTTTTCTGACTCACCATCAATTAATACAAATATTAATATGCTAGAAAAGGCGTACTTTTTATCTGTATGCGATTTAAATTCTGACGCAATAAAAAATTCACAATATATTATACCAATTGTACAGGCAGAAATAGATATGATTAATGATACTTTGGCATCATTTGACCCAAATAGTGGTACTAATCAATATAATCATGATTGTTTGGTAAAAGAACTCTATGAAAGTGAAGAATTTAGATTCTTGTTTTATTATTGTGTTCCGTTGCAAAAATATATGTCTGCTGTTTGTGCGTTCATAACCGAAACTTATGTTAAAACCATAGGAATTGCCGACGAATGGGTTGCAGCACAACAAGTTACTTTTGATGAAAAATTCTTGAATTTTTATAAATCTAAAGAAGCTTGCCAGATATTTTTTGATATATTTTACAATTGGGAAGATACAGAATATAAAAATCCTATTTTATCAAATCTTACAAAAGGACCAGATGCTTTAATGGAAAGAGTAAATGCTCTCTTAAGACCAGTTGGTCCATTTGTAATAACAAAAGATAGAATACTAGAAAGAAGGCCATACGACGATAATGGCAATGAATGCGAACAAGGAGAAACAGAATAATGCCTAGTACAATTGCACCAATACTGCCATTAAGAGTAGATGGAGTGTTTGGAGTTTCTGCTCACACAACTACTGTCGGAAATGCAAGACAAAATCTTTTAAATCTTTTATTAACAAATCCCGGCGAAAGAATAGATGTTGAATATGGAGTTGGCTTAAAAAGATATATATTTCAAAACTTAACCACTTCTACTGTTGAAGGATTAAAAAACAGAATATTTTCACAAATTTCTAAATATCTTTCTTATATTAATGTAACAGAACTAAAAATTGAAGAAACTGCATCATCAGAAAATGGATTGAGTATTACAATAAAATTTTCTATTTCTGGTTCTGCTCCTACTACACTTACAGTTTCTGTCTAATATACTATTTATAAATGTTAGGAAATAATTAATAATTATGTCAAAAAGCAAACCAAGCATAAAATACACTAGCAGAGATTATAATTCTATTAAGCAAGATTTGCTTGATTATGCACAAAGATATTATGGCGATACAGTAAAAGATTTTAGCCAAAACTCTTTTGCTTCTCTTATGTTTGAAACTGTATCCTATATTGGCGATACTTTATCATTCTATTTAGATTATCAAGTAAATGAATCTTTTTTTGATACAGCCAACGAATACAACAACGTTATTAAAATAGCGAGACAGCTTGGATATAGAAACAAACTCGCCCCTTCTTCAACTGGAATTGCTACGTTTTATATTTCAGTTCCAGCAGTTGCTTCTGGGTTAGGACCAGATACTAGATATGTTCCTACTTTATTGAGAAATAGCGTTTTTTCTACAACTAATGGCGTCAATTTCATATTAGCTGAAAATGTGCAATTTAAAAGTAGTAAAAATTTAGTTATTGCCTCTAAAATAGATGACACTACTGGATTACCTACAGAATATGCCATTAAAGCAAATGGAAGAATAATATCTGGCAATAATTTTAGAAGAACCATTACAATTGGAGACTTTGAAAAGTTTAGAAAAGTTGGTTTAGGTTCGAATAATATAGCCGAAATTATAAGTGTTGTAGATGCTGAAGGAAATGAATATTACGAAGTTGATTCATTGGCACAAAATATAATTTATTCGGAAACTACAAATCCAAATGCCTTATCAGATGGTGTTCCATCCATATTAAAACCATTTGTTGTTGCTAGAAGATTTACTGTTGAAAGAACGGCAATAAACACTTATTTACAATTTGGTCACGGTTCGGATTCTGCAATAAATACTGAAAATGACATATTTGACCCAAAAAATACTGTATTAGAAATGCACGCTAAAAACTATTTTTCTGATACTTCTTTTGACCCAACAAGATTGGTTGAAAATGATAAATTTGGAATTGGTCCATCAAATACAACTTTAACTGTTGTTTATAGAGCAAATTCCGTAAATAATGTAAATGCATCTGTCGGAAGTTTAAGCCAAGTAGTAAATCCAAGTTTTAGTTTTGCAGACGAAGCAAATTTGTCTAATGATGTTAAAAATGCTGTACGTGCTTCGTTGGAGATTGATAATGAATTTCCTATAATTGGAAGCACCACAGTTCCAACAACAGAAGAGTTAAAAATTAGAGCATTGAATTATTTCGCTTCTCAAAATAGAGCAGTAACAAAAGAAGATTATAAAGCATTTACTTATGCAATGCCAGCCAAGTTTGGCTCAATAGCAAGATGTAATATTGTTCGTGATGCTGACTCTATAAAAAGAAATTTAAATCTTTATGTTTTATCCGAAGATTCAAATGGATTTTTAGTTAGTGCAAATACTACAATTAAACAAAATTTAAAGACTTGGCTTTCAAGAGTAAAAATGGTTAATGATACTGTTGATATTCTTGATGCAAAAGTAGTCAATATAGGTATTAAATTTAGCATTAAAGCAACACAACAAGAAAGTAAATATTCTGCTTTAGATGATGGTATTAAAGCAGTAAAAGAAGAATTTAAAAGAAAATTTGAAATTGGAGAGCCAATATATTTAACAGATGTTATGGTAGCGTTACAAAAAGTTCCAACTATTGCAGATGTTAAAAAAGTTACTATTTTTAATAGAGTTGGTGGCGTATATTCCGATGTAGGATATGACATTGAGGCCAATAAATCTGCTGACGGTAGATATGTCTCAATCCCAGAAGACCATATTTTTGAAATTAAATATCCAAATTCTGACATAATAGGAACTGTATTATAATGGCTATAAAAAGATATTATGCTGAAAAAGATGCTTCAATAACAAACGCATTTAAAACAGACGGTAATACAAGAGCAACTGGCTCTAATATGGGAAGGGCAGATATTCTAGAGGTGTTTTCGCTTTATAAAACAGGTTCAACAATTACTGATAATGAAGCGCAACAAATAATGAGATTTTTGATTCAATTTCCAATTTCAGACCTTGCTTCCGATAGAACAAACAAAAAAATTCCTGTATCTGGTAACGTGAAGTTTTACTTAAATCTTTATAACGCACCACATTCAAGCACAACTCCTTATGAATATACGATAAATGCATTTCCTGTTTCAAGGTCGTGGGAAGAGGGTAGAGGACTCGATATGGAAGAGTTTTCTGATTTAACCTATGGTGGTATAGGAACTACTTGGGCAAATGCCGCAAGTGGTGCTGCTTGGGTAAATCAAGGTGGCGATTATCTTACATCTTCTACTTTTTCTCAATATTTTGAAACTGGTTTTGAAAATTTAAGTATGGACATAACTTCCTTAGTTGAACAATGGATAACTGGTTCTCAATCAAACTATGGTTTATTATTGAAGCTAACTTCAAGTAATGAAGCTTATTATTCAAATTCTTCTGGAATAACATCTGCGTCTGTTCCATTTAATCCAAATGGTGCTTCTACAAGCTATTATACAAAGAAGTTCTTTTCTCGTTCATCAGAATACTTTTTTTATAGACCAAATCTTGAAGCAAGATGGAATGATGCACTAAAAGATGACAGGTCTAATTTTTATGCAAGTTCTTCCAACCTACCATCGGACCAAAACTTACATACTGTTTATTTATATAATTATTTCCGTGGAAAATTGTATGACATTCCAACAATAGGTAATGGAAATATATATGTTAAAATATATACTGATGTTAGCGGAAGTGAAACAATATCAGCAACACCCAATAATCCTGTAACTGGTGGATGGGTAAGAACTGGTGTATATTCTGCTTCATTTGCACTTAACACAACTGCATCACAAGTATTTGATAGATGGTTTGATAGTAGTTTAACTACTTGTTTTTATACTGGTTCTATAGATATTATTGATTTTGAAACATCAGAACCAGCACCATATACAACATATGTAAGTAAAATTACGAATATGAAGCAATATTACTCAAAAGATGAAGTTGCAAGATTTAAGATTTTTGCACGTAATAAAGATTGGAGTCCAAACATTTATACCGTTGCAAACACATATGTTGAGCCAACTATTGTTGAAAGTGGCTCATATAAAATATTTAGATTAGTTGATGATTTGGAAGTAATTCCTTTTAACACAGGTAGCGAAAAGTTTAGCGAACTTTCATTTGATAATTCTGGAAATTATTTTGACTTTGATATGTCAATATTAGAACAAGGTTATAGTTATGGTATAAAGCTTGCATATTACAATGGTGATATGGACACTTATATCGAACAGCCAGAAGTATTCAAATTTAAGGTTATTTAAATGAGTCTAAAAAGTATTTTTTCTAGTGTTCCAAAGGTAGTTGCATCGCAGAGTTTAGATACTCTAGGTTCAGAAATAGAATCAGCAGAATTTATAGAACAAAAACAAATCGATATCAACAGATTTGTTCCACCAGTTGATTATTCAAATCCAAGAAGTTTTGCTAAATTTGGTCTAGCAAGTAAATATTATAGTGATGCATATACAAGAATTTCTCAACAATATCCATATGATGGTTCATTAAAAGAGAAAATACAATTTTTTAATACTTCCTCTAATTTCGACAAGTGGATATTCGATAACAAATATCCAAGATATACTGGTTATGTGTCAATTTCTCCAAATGGATGGGGTACAAGAACTGGTTCTTTAGTAGGCGGATATGGTAATTCTGTAACTTCTAGCTATATTTATATTAAAGGTGGCCCAAATACATCTGGCAGTACATTAGTTGAAAAATTTAAATATTCTAATTACTATTCAGAAGAATATAAAAGAGCAAGTAATTTAGATTACGACTTAACAAACGGCGTAACAATAGAATTTTGGTTAAATAAACAGGGCTTTGATTCTTCCAAAACTGAAAAAGAAGTTATTTTTGATTTATGGAACAATGAAAATTCTTCTAGCATTGATTATGGTAGATTGGTATTAGAACTAACAAGTTCTACAACCGCATTATCTTCGTTTTATCTTACTGCACAATCTGGAACAAACGGATTTAGTAGAGTTCGCCTTGGTGATGTAACTGTATCAGAATTAACATCCTCTGGCTGGAACCAATATTCCGTTGTTTTAAAGAACACAGGTTCTACTATTAACACAAAATTTTATGTTAATGGAGAATTAAATGACAATATAATATTTGGTACTTCATTACAGCCAGTAACTGGCGCAATGTTGGCTACGATTGGTTCTTTGATTACCGCTTATTCTGGTTCTAGTACAGCACTTGGTTGGGGTAAATTATCTGGCTCCATCGATGAATTCAGATACTGGAAAACAGCAAGAACAGAAAAAGACATAAAATTTAATTGGCTTACAAATGTAAATGGCGGAACAAATACGGACGATGCCAATACTGATTTAGGTGTATATTTCAAGTTTAATGAAGGTATAGTAGGTTCTTCATCGTATGATTCAATAATATTAGATTATTCTGGTAGAATTTCAAATGGTACTTTTGTTGGATATGAAGAAGGTTGTAGAAATACTGGCTCTGCTTTAATATCTAGTAATTTTTCAGAACAACCAGACCCTACTGTATATGCAATACATCCAGATTATACTTCATCGCTACAAATATTAATCGATGAAAGCTTTGAGTATGATACAGAAAACAATGCTGCAATCTACAATTATATACCACAATGGATAAGAGAAGAAGAAGAGAAAAGTGGCGAAGGTTTGTTGCCAAATCTTGTTCAAGTAATTTCTTCTTATTTTGATAATTTATATCAACAAATTTGGTTTTTAACTAAAATTAAAAACATGAACTACACAAGTGGTTCTGATAAACCAATTACTTTTGCTAATAGATTGCTGGAAAATTCCGGTTTTATAACACCAGAAATATTTGTTGAATCTGAAATTTCAGAATTTTTCATTAATAGAAATGACGCTGTATTTTTTAGTTCATCTTTAAATGATGTAAAAAACAAAATTTATTTAAATATTTACAACAATTTAGATGGAATTTTAAAGTCTAAAGGAACAGAAAAATCATATCGTAATTTAATTCGCTGTTTTGGTGTAGATTCAGAATTAATCAAAATGAATTTGTATGCTGATGGTTCAACATATAAATTGCAAGACAACACATATTCTACCGCAGTAAAAAAGAAGTTTGTTGATTTTAACGATACTGACAGATTTGATACAACAGTATATCAATTCGCTGATGCTTCTATAACAAGCTCTCTTTCGTATATACCCGGCAATACTTCTGCTTCTTATATGGGAATGACCGCTGAAACAGAAGTAATATTCCCCAGAAGATTTGAAAAAGGAGAACCACTTTATGTTTCATATCCTTTCCTTTCTTCGTCTTTATTCGGTATGCACGAAGCAAACTCCGCAAGTGCAAACGATTTAACTTGGAACGGTTCTGACGATATTAACTTCCAAGTTTATGCTGTTAGACCAGAACAAGAATCAAAAAATGCTTATTTTCAATTAACCGATTATAATGGCACATATGTTAATTTAACATCTTCTGTTTATTTAAACGTATATGATAATTCAAAATGGAATTTTGCCGTTAGAGTAAGACCAGATAAGTATGAAAATATTGATGCTGTTTCTGGCACTACTAACTCAGCTACATATACAATAGAATTTTATGGCGTCAAAACAAATCTTGATACAATCGAGAGTGAATTTTTATTAACTCAAAGTATTGACAATTCAAGAGGACAAAACTTCTTCTCAAAAGCAAAAAGATTTTATATTGGCTCACACGTTCTTAATTTCACATCTTCACAGAATGTTTTAACAAGAACAGATACCAAAATTTCAACACTTAAATATTGGCAATCTTATCTTGAAAATGATGTTATAATAGCACATTCAAAAGATGCATCAAATTATGGCTCTTTACATGCTTACAGAAATGCTTATGTCCCTTCTGTAACTTCCATTTCTGGCACTTATGTACCACAAATAGAAACATTAGCATTAAATTGGGATTTTGCAACTATTACCTCTTCTGATGGTGGTGACCCCGGTAATCCAACTAACAAAGTTGCTCAATTTATAGTACCAGATGCAACCTCTGGTTCTTTGGAGCTTCTAAATAGATATGGTTGGCTTGGTGATATATTAAACCATCAATATACTGGTCGTGGTGATTTCTTCTTACCAAATGACGACCAAGTTGTGAATGTAGAATATGTATTTGCCGCTAAACAACAATTGCCAGAAAGTTTAGATTCTCTTGACACAATTCAAGTCTTAACACAAGATGATTTGGTTTATACAAGAGAAACAAGACCTGCAAATTATTATTATACATTCGAAAAAAGCATGTACCAAAGCATTTCAGAAGAAATGTTGAATATGTTTGGCACCATTATTGAATTTAATAATTTGATTGGCGAGCCTGTAAATCGTTATCGTCAAGAATATAAAGATATGTCTAAACTTAGACAGTTATTTTTTGAGAGAGTACAAAACACTCCAAGTCTTGATAAATACGTAGATTTATATAAATGGTTAGATTCTGCAATATCTGTATTTATTTCACAACTTACACCAGCATCTGCTAACGTATCTGAAAAGATTTTTAATGTTATTGAAAGTCACATTTTAGAAAGAAATAAATACTGGAACAAATTCCCAACAATTGAATTCAAGGGAACAGACCCAGAAGCTGGTGCTCAATCAATTAATAAGCTTGTTTATAATTGGAAATTTGGACACAGACCATTAACTGGTTTAGAATCCGATAATGCTGATTATTGGTTAAATCGCGCTGAGAGAGATACTGTACCACTTTCTTCTTCTGTATCATCCTCAAATTATAGCAGAAGTAGAATATTGTCTGTTGCTGCTTCTGCTTTAAATAGAAAATACACAACACCAACAAGATATGTTGTCGATGAAGTTAGTGAAATAAAGGGTGGTACAAATTTACATAAAAATAATAAGATTGATTTCTTAAAGATTGCTACTGCTCCACACGGACCAATAGATGCAGATGACGTTATCAATGTACCTGCAAACTATTTGTTCATTGGTATAGAAAACACATCATCATTATTAAAAGATATTTCTGATGTTAAAAATCCAAACAAGAAAATTAAATATTCTTTTAACGTAGTTCATGGTCGTGACTATCTTTCTTCTTCTTTGGGATACGGAG